>OLHA01000512.1_pt1 | contig 22820 bp, 21 predicted proteins | sample 1605961 | NCBI WGS metagenome assembly OLHA01 (sample SAMN03283288) | human gut metagenome | biome: human-associated habitat; material: feces | host: Homo sapiens | place: Peru | collected 2012
GCTTACTCAACAAGCGAGACTCAGAAATCTCCAAATGGCTAACAGGCAGACATAATTTCACTACTCAAACCATTGTTCGTATAGAAACTGCCTTAGGAAGTAAACTCATTAGCATAGCTCATTGATTGAGCTATGCTAACAAATTACATCTGCATCCAATATCTCTTTATCTGCTCTGAATAACCATTCAAAATATTCTGATATAACTTATTTGAATTTTTATTTTCCAATTCAACGTTTTCCAAGGAATTACGTTTTATAATTTGCATAAAATAATCTCTTTGATTTCCCCATGAGCACAATGCTCCTATTATTTGCTCATCAAAAGGCAGTACATTCTCCAAAAAATCAACCCAATCATCATTTGAGATTTGGTTTAACTGTTCTTCTGCAATAGGAACGGCTGCAACAGAACGACCATATCCATTTCCCATATATACCAACAACAATGCTTTGATACATCGTGCCATAGCAGGCTTTGGGAATATCGTCCCCAATGAAGCAAGTTCTTTTATCACACGAGGTTCTTTATAGAAATTATCATATTCATAATGAACATCTATAAGTTTTTGAGCTATCTCAATAAAGGTATTTGATCTGATATTTTCTGGCACAAAATCAAAACCACCAACTAAAGATAGGGCCGATTTTATCATAACAGCAGACTTCATGTCTCCATCAGAAACCACATCTTTATATAATGCTCCAATTCTCCATTTGTCATCACTAGATATTTTATCCCAGATCAAAGGAAGTATAACTTTAAAATTATTCAAGGTATGCTCTTGTACAGCTCCATCTTTTGTTTTAATTGAAGAAGCGAGTATTGTGGTTACAGTCCTAACTATAAAAAGGGAAGAATTTACCAATTGTACAAGTTGTGGATCTTTTGCAGGGATATTTTCATCAAATAATCGATTTCTAAAGTTTGAAAAGTCAACAGCAATCTCCATATTAGGTTGACTAAGTATATTTGTGACACAACTTTTTATAATTGTTGTCACTTTCAATGCATCGAGTACAGCCTCCTCTTTAGCAGCCTGTGATGAAAAATAGAATTGGATGGTTTCAAAAGCTTGGCGTAAATCCAAAGCACCAGCATGACTAATCATACCTAATTGCTCAGCAATAACAATCACATTGTAATCCGTTAAAACTGATTCCATACTTACCTTAGAACCTACTTCTGGCCGCTGAATGAGTTCACCGACAAACTCTTCCCCTAACTCCAAGATATGTTCCCTAAGGTTTGTGATAGCCTTTTTCCAAACATATTCTGCAGCCATATCATAAGCATGACTATTAAAGGCAGCTATAATATTATTTTGTTGCTGTTCAGTCAAATTGGTAGGATTCGAATATGGTACAATTGACTTAACATCCATAACATTTGCTGGAATAACATCTTTACTATCTATCTTCCACAATAATTTATCTTTCTTCATTTCCTTGCTTATTAAATTGAATTAAACCTTCTTGCGTTTTCATTAAGACAGCAAAAATTGCATCTTCTGAAACCAACTTTTTAAATGCTTTAGTCCTTGCACCTCCAACAATTTGATTTTCGGTCATAGTTTTGTTATCTACAATTAAATGATAGCCAATTAATTTGCCATCATTTGTAAACAAACAGATACCATCATGATTAAGCATAGCCTCAACTAAATTAGAAACTTTCTTCAATAACTCGTGAGCAACTATATCATTGTCAGAATTTTTAAAATGGATATAGTACTCATAAAGATCTATAGGTGTCTTAGAAAGAAGTACCCCATCCGAGAATATCTCAGGAACAACAACTTCCCTATCATGTTTTTTAAGGACAGCAACTAAATTTCCATGCCCAATCTGCAAGGCATAACTTATCACTTTTTCCAGGAAGCCACAAAAATGAGAATCTTCGCATTTTTCACTAATCGTCTCACATAAATCATGAATATAGCGACCTTGTACATCTTCAACTCCATTAAGAGATAAAGAAACAGCATAGGGTTGTTTATCACTTGCAGGCAAAAATTCTACAGTCTTTGCTCCTATATTATGAAGTAAAATAAAACGGTGATCATCATCAGCATATAGCCTTAATTGCTCCAATAAAGACAGACTCGTTATCTTTTGTTCACCATTAACTACGCCCCATCTTATTCCATCATCATTAACCTCCATAAATATACACCAGCCTTCATTACAAAGAGGTGCACACATTTTTATAGCTTTTGCCAACGACCTTGGTAATAATTCACCCCGATAAAATTCGTAGCCTATAAAAAATGGTATTTCTGAAATATTATTGGTTAACAATACTTCTGGATAAAGATGTTCTCCTTCTTCATAATAATCGGACAAAGAATTCACTATGGAAACTAATTCATTTACCAGAATTGGGTTCTTATCCGGATCTTTCTGTGAAAACCCATTGTTCAACAGAAATGTTCCAATTTCAGAAGAAACTGTTTTTCTCAATGATGTAGCCATATTATTATTCAAACTTAGGAAGTTCTTGAACTATTTTACCTTGTAACAATTTGCCATTAACATGTTTATTGCGTTTTATTCCATCTGCCCCCCAAGTTCCCCATTGCTTAAAGAAAAAAGGAATATTCATAGTTTCAGCTTGTTGCTTAACATTTAAAGCCCAATCCTCCTTCATGGGCCTTGCCTGCATGCCACTTTCACCACCAACTATAATCCAATTAATGCCATCCAAATCCATTTTTCCCAAGTCTTCAACCAAAGGTTCACAGGATAAGAATTTAACGGAAGCATTGAGGTTTCGAATTAAGTCTATCCTAGGTATTGACGACTTGCATTCTACAGTTACTCCAAGCCAGGCATTGTGAGGAATGGGATGATTAGAGAAATATACAGCCATTCTATCTGCTCGTTTTGTTAGAAGTTGATAACGATGCTGAGGGGTCTTCTCTATCGTTTTCATAACTCTATCAATAAAATCGTCAGGTACTTTCTCATGAAACAGATCACCCATAGAGCAAACGAATATCATTTGTGGTTTATGCCATTTTAATGGTTCAATCAAACTTTCCTCATGAGTTGTTACATGAAACCCATTGCTATACTTAATTTGTCCCATAGCCTTAAGTCGTCGGGCCATCACTTCTGCATAACAATGCTTACATCCCTCAGACACCTTACTACACCCAGTAACAGGATTCCAACTTTTATTAGTCCATTCTATTTTTGAATTTGCCATCACTAAAAATCAAGAATACAGTCTTTAGAGATAAGAACAGTCACCTCGTGCTTTTTATTATCAGTAAATACTGCATGAATTTTACCATCAAAAACTAACTTTCTAAGAGCCTTTGTATAATGGCTCAAACAATATTTTGTATTGACCTGATCTTTTTTAAATAAAGATAAGGCATCAATATGATTCCCCTTATATTTTTTATATAGTTCTTCTGCAAGTTTGTCTATGTTTTCAGTTGTATCATCAAACAATAGCGAACTACTCATACCTACAGATCTAGGGTTGAAAGTATAGGTGTGTATGCCATCAAAAACTGTTCCAACATTTGCAAAATCATTATAAATGGTTTTGACAAGTTCATACCCTTTTGCACCTTTCGTTAGATGAATAATAAAATGACTAGTTGTAGCCATATCTTCCTCTTGAAATTGAAAAGCGGTATAATAAACTTTCTTTTTTAGGATTAAGTTAAATTCTCGCCCTAACATATCTACAATGTAAGCTAGTCGAGAAAGCACAGTATTCTGGCTAGCTTTTCCTAAACGCACTTCATTATAAGAAAGTGGAAAAATATCTTTGATGTATTGCACAAACAATTGATTATCCATGGCAGGATTAATTCTCTTAGTATTCAGAAACAAGAAAATTTCGTTGCCCCAATTATTCAAAAATTCTGCCAACACCTTTGTTTTAATACCTTTATATCCAAAGGGATCAAAAAATAATAATGCAGGACTCGTATTTTTACCATTTTGCATAGTATTTTTCTGTAAATACTCCTCTACACTATCACATTCCCCAATTATTCGATCTGCAAAGAAAGGTTCATGTCCAAAAGTTCCTCTCGGATATTTTTCCAAAAAGTTTTTTTCAAGAATTTCTTTGTAATTTTTATCATTAAACTGCATTCTGACAATAGCTCTCAACCTATCATCGCGATAACATTCTGCAGCAATCATAAGAGGAGTTGACACATGTCCATCATCATAAATTCCTGGACCAGAGAACAAATCAATATACCTAATCTCCTTTTGAGGATTCTTAAGCAATATTTTGCAATATTGTGGGAAATATGAAGACACTATTTTTGCCTTCACGTAAGAAGAAGGACTTTGAGAACTAAAGAAATCACTATTCTTTTCCATTTCAAAATGTTTTATCTATACATATTAACCTTAGTAAATCATCGATGCTAATTTAATCAAGTACTCCACACACTTGCTCAATTTCTCAAAAGGCGTAATTGGAGAATTCATAACTTGAAATGCAAACGAAGAATATTGATATTTTATAAAAGTGTTGCCACAAACTAAATCAAGCATTTTCAATGAGTATTCAAGCCATGTTCTAACCATTGCCTCATTAAGATATTGGTTCCCCATAAGAGAAGTTCCCTCCTGGATAACTCTATAAATTCCATTATTCATGTTTACCTCCTTTCTTTTGAGCATGAATCAAATTATTATGGTATTCAGTTGTCAAGAAGTCTTCTTCTTTATTTTGTTTTCTTTTCTTGATACTGATACCAAATCCTTCGAAACTATCAAACATAGGAAATATAATCAATACTAGCCAAAATAGGAAAATAAGATTATTGCCATTAAAATCTTCAGTAAACGACAAGTCTATGCAAACCTTGAAATTTGCCAAAACATAAATCGTTGTTGCAAGGAAGACCAGCATATACCAGTAATCCACCAAGCGATTACGAATGCTCACACCAAGAGACTTCAAACATGACCATAGGTTACCAATACCAAAACGACACAAATAACCTATCAATCCACCTACCAGCAAGGCTGCCAATAGTGATAATGCAAATACCCAAATTTCAATATACATAGTTATTACTTATTTAATGAAACAGTTTTAAGCAGATCATCTTTCTATCTTTGTTTTAGAAAGACTTTTTTCCACTTCATTGATTAAAGAATCAACAATACATTTTGTTATCTCATCAATTTGCTTCTGTTCTTGTACTTCAGCAAGATTCAAAATATTAACCATACCTTTAACTCCTAAAATAATTATCAAAAAACATTTGGTTTAACTCTGGTTTGAAATAGTGCTTACGTTTTTTCCAAACAAAACCATCCCCTTTAGATATAATGGCAACATCAATAGGACCACCGACTCCCTCTTCCGACATAGTAATACGCCGATTCAAGTGAGTTATAGAAATTAAACTTTCAACAAGTTCAGCCATATCTTCTTTGTCTAATATGCCTAAAGAACTCATCAAAGGCGCTATTGACGTTTCTCTAATGATATTATCCAATGTTGCACCCAATGTAGCAACCAGTTTACCTTCATCAATTGCCGAATTTATAATATCTTTAGAGTATTGAGTATCAACATTATTTATCATCAGATTTTTCAATTGAGAAGTAAAATTTCCAAAAATATCATATAAAGCTTTTTTCAGGTTGTCATTGATTCCATTTATGAAAGTATTGATTATATCAGTTTGCCCAAATCTACAAATTGATGCAGAATTATCTTCTGTAATACCAGCTGAAATATAACTGTTATAACGAAAATATTCATAAAATCCCCAATATAAACAAACAGAACGAAGAGAAGGAAAAAGGAAGTGCGGAATGAGCAGGGAGCATAAACGCAAACGCAACAGCAGCGATTCTTATCAGCCAGCCCTTCCACATCGGCATCGCATTGTTTTTTGAAAGCCTTATAAAAGGCTCCGATTGCATATTTTTTTTACTCATTTGCGGCACCTCCGACCGAAGTCATCATAAGACCGATTTCTTCCTTGCTCGCTGTTCTCGCGTCAACGATTCCCGACACCTGACCGCCGCACATGACGAGAATTCTGTCGCACAGTTCCAGAAGAACATCAAGGTCTTCACCTACGAAAATAACGGACGCACCGTTTTCTTTTTGCTCGTTGATAAGATTATAAATCATATACGATGAGTTAATGTCGAGTCCTCTTACGGGATAAGCAACCATGAGAACCTTCGGAGAGGCTGCGATTTCACGCCCGACAAGCACTTTTTGAACATTGCCGCCCGACAACCGCCTGACGGGAGTCTCCGCACCGGGAGTTACCACTTCAAGGTCATGTATTATCTTCTGCGCAAGATCTTTGGGAGCCTTGCGCTGAACGAACATTGAATGACCCTTGCTGTAGCTTCGCAGCATAACGTTATCTATAATATCCATGCTGCCGACAAGTCCCATACCCAAACGGTCTTCGGGAACGAAGGAAAGACGCACGCCGAGATTTCTTATCTGCATCGGAGTTTTATTTCTCAGATTCTCCTCTTTTCCCGTTTTCGGGTCTATGTATGTAATTGTGCCGCTTTCGAGGCGCTGCAAGCCCGCAATCCCCTCCAAAAGCTCACGCTGACCGCTGCCTGCGACACCCGCAATACCGAGAATCTCGCCGGCGTGCGCGGTAAATGAAAAATTGTTTATAACCTTTACACCCTCGCGGTCGACACAATTCAGATTGCTTACAATAAGACGGTCGGCGCCGTCGGTAACATCGCTTCTTTTGATATTAAGCGATACCTTTTTACCGACCATCATCTGTGTAAGCTCACCGGGATCCGTTTCGGCAGTGTTGACCGTGCCTATGCATTCGCCTTTGCGCAGAACAGCCACACGGTCCGATATTTCCATAACCTCATTGAGCTTGTGCGTAATTATTATTATAGCCTTGCCGTGGTCGCGCATCGTTCTTATAACCGCAAAAAGCTTTTTCGTCTCCTGCGGTGTAAGCACGGCGGTAGGCTCGTCAAGAATGAGAATATCCGCGCCCTTGTAAAGCACCTTAACAATTTCGACGGTCTGTTTTTCGGAGACGCTCATCTCATATATTTTTTTGTTAAGGTCGATAGAAAAACCGAACTTATCGCATATTTCCCGAATGGCGGCAGTCTCTTTTTTCAGATCGAATTTGCCCTTCTGCTTCATTCCGAGCACGATGTTCTGCGCGGCGGAAAAAACATCTATCAGCTTAAAGTGTTGATGTATCATTCCGATTTTAAGATCAAAAGCGTCTTTGGGCGAACGAATGGACACTTCTTTGCCGTTTACAAAAATACGACCGGCGTCGGGAAAATAAATTCCCGATATCATATTCATAAGCGTGGTTTTGCCGCTTCCGTTTTCACCGAGAATCGAAAGAATTTCTCCGTGATAAAGCGTAAGGTCGACATCTTTGTTTGCAACAATGTTTCCGAAATACTTACAGATTCCGCGAAGCTCTATTGCGGGCGTCTTGTTTTTCATTTACTTTCCTCCCGTAAAAAACAGCCGTTCGGCAATTGATAACAGGCACCGAACGGTGCACATTATCAAACGTCGAAAAAAAACATATGCGGGCGGAGCGATGTTTGCTCCGCCCGTCTTTCAGAGTCGGTTGAACTTACTTCTCAACAACAGCGGTAATGCCGTCGATAATAATGTTAAAGTAAGGAGCGCTTCTCTTGTCGGCAACATCGGACTCATCAAAATAACCGTCCTTGATTGCCTCTGTTTCTGCATTATAGTCACCTTCGTCAATAACGTCAGCAAGGTAAGAAGTGAGCTTTTCGCCCTTGACTGTGAATGTGGCAGTGTCGAAAACATGGAGAGTGCCCGCCTTAAACTGTGCCATAACCTCGTCGAGCTTCTCCTGCGTGCCCTTTGCGGCAACCTTTGTGTTAAGCTCGGTAAGCTGTACGGAGCCTTCGGCAATGCCGCCGCACCAGTCGGCAGGAATCTCCTCGCCCTTAACAACATTTGTAATCATAAGCTCCATGTAAGGAGTCCAGTCTATCTTGGAAGAAATAATAGCGGTGTTGGGACCCATGTCAATTGTGCTTACATTATAAGCAACATTGGGAACACCCTTTTCCTCACATGCTCTGGGAGCACCGGGAGAATCGGCATGCTGGCTGATAAGTACGCAGCCGTCATCGATAAGAGCAATAGCCTGTGTCTTTTCGGCTGTCTCATCAAACCATGAGTTTGTGTACTTAACTTCCATCGTAACAGTGGGGCAAACTGATTTTGCGCCGAGATAGAAAGAAGTAAAGCCGGAAATAACCTCAGCATAGGGGAATGCACCTACATAACCCATTTTAGCTTTGTCGGCAGTGATTTTGCCTTCTTCGATCATTTCGTTGATCTTCATACCTGCGGCAACACCTGCAAGGTAACGACCTTCATAAATGGAAGCAAAAGCGTTGTGGAAGTTCTTAAGACCCGCTGTTTTTGCATGTGTGCCGGTAGCATGGCAGAACTGAACATTGGGAGCTTCTTTTGCCGCCTCCATCATAAACTGCTCATGACCGAAAGAATCGGCAAAGATAATATCGCAGCCCTCGTCAACAAGCTCCATGGCAGTTTCCTGACAGGTAGCATTTTCGGGGATGTTGGAGCGAACGATGATCTGATCGTCCTTAAGACCGAGCTTTTTCTGAACGTTGTCGACAGCGTTCTGAAAGTTCTTGTCATAGGTTGAATCCGTGGGAGCATGAAGGAAGATGAAGCCTACCTTGATTTTTGAAAAATCAAGTTCGGAAGCCGTAGCCTGCTCACCTGCCGTCGTGCCGTCCGAAGGATTTGCCGGATCGGTGTTCTTTCCGCTGTCATCCTTGCATGACGCAAAGGCAAAAACCATTGCGAGAGCGAGAACAAGAGCGATAACTTTGAGTGCCTTTTTCACTTTTGTTTCCTCCAAAAATGTTTTTTTATTTCTTCAGTCGTCGACACCGAAACGAATCGAATCGTCCGTCATGGAGTCGATGATCGCCAAAGACTTAAGTTTTACGCCTTCTTTTCGAAGCGTGTTTCCGCCGCCCTGAAATCTTTTTTCAACGGCGATTCCCACCCCCGCAAGCTTTGCGCCCGCTTCTTCAACAATTTTTTTCAGTCCGAAACAGGCTTCTCCGGTTGCGAGAAAATCGTCAACTATCAAGACATTGTCGTCTGCCGACAGAAATTTCTTTGAAACAGCAACGGTATATGATTTTTTCTTTGTAAATGAAAAGACCTCAGCGGTATAAACATCGTTTCCGACGTTTTCGTGATGTCCTTTTTTCGCAAACACCACGGGAACATCAAAATTCGCAGCCGCAGCACATGCAATTGCGATACCCGACGCCTCCACCGTGAGGATCTTGGTTATATTATCGTTTAAAAAATAATTATAGAATTCTTTACCGAGTTCGTTTATAAGTTTAACATCCAACTGATGATTTAGAAAGCTGTCGACTTTAAGGACGTTTCCGGGTAAAACGGTGCCGCATTGAAGTATCTTGTCTTCGAGCATTTTCATAACCGTCAACCGCCTTTTCCGTTTTTTGTCTGCCGTCCGTCGGACTGCCCTTAAAGTATAACCCGTCCGGACACCAAAATCAAGCATAATTCGACCGAAAAATAAGATTCTATGTTTTAGCTAACCGTTTTGTGCAAATCAGACGGTAATTTTCGTTTATTATGCTTTAAAAATCTCTAAACTGATTTACAATCGTGTAAAGCATTTTACTTGCAAGATTATAATATATCATCTGATTTGTTCATAAATCCGCTGATATCATACCGAAAATACGCACTTTTTCAGCGTTATTGTGCATATTAAACATATTAGTAACTTTAAGGGTTTTGTAAAGTAATTTACTTAACATAAGCCTTTGTGCAATTTACACAAATGCATGTAAAAAAGCTTTTTACATCTCGGTTTTTCAGATCCGTTTATCCTTTCACGGCATCGCTTAAGTTTGATTTATGAAAAAGTAAACAAAACAGACTGTCTATAATTGTTAAAAAACACAACCGCTGTTATATTGACTTTGAACAACAAAGAGTGTAAAATAAAATATGTGATTTGTTATTCAAAACAAACAGATCATTATTCTCGAAAAAAGAAAAAGAAAGGAAAACCAACACATGAAAACCTCAAAAAAGATCATCAGCGTGATCCTTGCGGTCATAATGGTAATCGGCACGGCTTCAACGGCATTCGCAGGTGCGATTGACACCACAAAATCCGTTGATAAACTTATCGAGCAGGAAAACATCGCAAATGTTGCCGAATATCTCCTGAAAAGCATAAACAACAGGAAGGATGATATCACCGGCACAGTATTGCGTCTCGCTTTTTTGTTCCTGAAAAATGAAGACCTCAATGCATTTATTGCAGGCAGAGATGTTACACAGTTGTCCGATGAGCAAAATGCGGAAATTCTCGTTAAATGGCTCAATAAGGTTTTACAGGACAACACGACAGCTATCACCGAAGCAAAGTGGTACGGTTTAGCAAAAGCCGCCTGTCTATTCCTGAATATCAAGCTTGATCTTTCCGATATCGACGGCGCTATCAGAACCTTGCACGATGCATGCGAAAAATGCGCAAATCCCGGTCTTATCGGAGTTGCAATTGACTTTGCGGATCTCGGAAAGCTTAACGGCAAAGCGCTTAAAGACGTGTCGGTTAAAAATAAAGGCAACCTCGGTGTTGTAAAAGCTCTTATAAACTGGGTAAGCGACAACACATACGTTATCAAACGGCTTATCATGAGTCAGCTTAACGCAGGCAGCCTTAATGATACAATTAAAATCAATGATATCAACGCCAAGGTCAAAGAATTCATCGGCAAGGATGTTATTCTTGATAAAATGTACAGACTCGTTTACGGCGGTGCAAAAGACGGCGATTTTGCAACTTCGATGTACAAAGATTACACTGCGGATCAGCTCCTTGCAGCCGGATTCATTAAAATGATGAAGTGCATTGATGCCACTAACCCCGCAAACAAGATTGAAAAATCCGAATGCGATGAAGCGCTCAGCATGTCCGTATACCAGCTCATCGCAAAATACGGTTCCGTTTTCCTTGAAAACTACAAGTTCAAAAAAGACGGTAAAACAATCATCGAAAAGCTTAACAGCGTATTCAAAGGACTTATTGACGCCCTAATGAATGAGGAAGCAGTCGATGCCGAAACAAAGGCAAGATTTGATTTCAAGGAATTTACAAACGCCGATTTTAATGCAATTTTTGAAAACCTTGAAAACGACGGTATTCTCAATCAGTTCAATAATATCTGCTGTCTTGTTGCGAAGAAGATTCTCTCCGCTGCAGCATACAACGAACTCGGTCTGACTACAGGCGGAAATGAATACCTTAACGAAAATCTTACCAAAATATGCCGATACACCCTCCCTGCAATTGCAAAAGTCGGAACTATAGGCGGAATTGATTTCACCGCATTCAACGCCGACGCTGTCAACAACATGTCTCTCGCCGAGATGGGCGCGGCTGTTCTTAAGCTGTTCTTCCCCACATGGTTCAAAGAGAACATAGCTACAGCTACCGACGCGGTTAACAATGCAAAAACTATCGATCAGCTTGCGGTTATCGCGGCAAAGCTCGCGCTTACAACCGAAAAATGGATGAAGTGGGCAGGCGAAAACACTCTCAAGGAGCCTGCTAAGGTAAATCTTAACACCGTTTCCTCAATGAACTCCGCCGCCTGTAAGGAAGCTATCCTCAAAATGGGCGCCGAGGTTGCAGCGATTGCTCTCGACCACAACTCTAAATCAACGCATTTCACCCTTGATGAAAACAGAGAAGGCTGGACTTATGTCACTTACCTCAACACAATTGTAACCTGGGGCGTTAACTTCATCAAAGGCATTCCCGCAGTATTATCCTGTGAAAAATTCTATGATGACACAACAAACCCGTTCTACAAGATCAATGTTGCTCTAAACGAACTTGTTAACTTCTCGTTTGTCGATGCAGGTGATGCAACATTCAAGCTTGACATTGAAACACTCCTCTTTGACAAGCTTCTCGGCAATCTGTTCAATATGGATCTCGCCGGTGCTCTCAACACATTTAAGAAGAACGATAAGAAAGACAACATTCTCAACGGTACTATTGTTTCCGGTGTTGTTTCTGTTCTCGACAAGGCTCTCACGGCTATGTTTGAACACAACTGTACGGTTACTAAAACAATTGTGAAAAAAGCTCTCGGTAACTGCGTATATCAGGATTACTCCTACTCCTACTGTGCAGCAAACGGACATTATACCGCCGCCCCCAAAGAAACAGGCAACGAGTATACAAAGCATGAATTCGGCAACTGGATAACGATAAAACCCGGTGTATGCGGAGCAACGGAAAAAGGCTTAAAGAGAAGAACCTGTTCCGTCTGTGAAAAAACCGAAGAAGATACAATTATTAAAAACAATGATCACCTTTGGAAAGTAGTTGCAGAGGTTGCGCCCACCGCCGAAAGCGACGGATACAAATTATGGGGATGCGTATGCGGAGCAGAAGATAAGGAAATTCTTCCCAAACTTCCCGCAACGGAAATCACCGTTACACAGAATGACCACCTTAAGGTCAACAAGGACGGCATAATTGTTACCGACACTTCTGTTGCCGCAAACGCAGCGGCATTCGGCACAAATGCTTCACTCGTTAAAGGCAATGCCTCTGTTGAAGATAAGGTCGCAACAGGCATGAGGCTTGTTCTTGATGCCAACGGCACTTCACTCATCAAAGAAATCGCGGTTCTCGGCGATATTGACGGCAACGGCGAAATCAGCGTCGGCGACGCAAGAAACGTTCTTCGCGCAGCGGTTGCGCTTGATATTCTTACAGGCGTTAGAGCTATTGCATGTGATGTTGACTTCTCCGGCGATATCAGCGTCGGTGATGCAAGACTTGTACTCCGTGCGGCTGTCGCACTTGACAGAAGCGATTCATGGATGGCTAAATTTAAATAAAGCCGAAATGAACACGACGGAGTTTAATCTCCTATAGCAAAACTCAGCGGCGGATTCAAGATGAATCCGCCGCCGTTTTTGTAAAACATTAAATATTCAGAATTGTTTTTGGAAAATTAAAATGCCCAGTTCCCGTTTACAAATATCGGTGTCGCCTTCCCGTCCTTATATCCGGTAATCGTCATATCCGGCGCACCGATCATGAAATCCACATGAATTGAACTGTCGTTTATTCCGAGAGCTTTGCATTCGTCGTTTGTCATATCCATAAACCCGTCGACAGCGTCGTTGAATCCCATGCCGAGAGCGACATGGCAGCTTGCATTTTCATCAAACAGTGTTTCGTAAAACAGTATTCCCGTGTTATTTATCGGACTGTCACAGGGAATGAGAGCAAGTTCACCGAGCATTTTTGCGCCGTCATCCATAGAAATCATTTTTTCAAGGATATCATCGCCCTTTTCGGCGGTGTGGGAAATCACCCTGCCGTCCTTGAAAGTAAATGAAAAGTTTTCAATCAACTGCCCGTCGTAAGACAGCGGCTTTGTCGAAACCAACGTTCCTTCACACTTCCCTTTAACGGGACTTGTGAAAATTTCTTCGGTCGGAAGATTCGGGTTAAAATAAACGCCCTGTTTCGTAGTCTCACCGCCGCCGCACCAGTGCCCCTGCGGCAGGAGCGAACACTTGAAATCCGTACCGTTTGACGAGTGGTATTCAAGATAATCAAATTTGCGGGAATTGAGCCAATTGCAGCGTTCTATAAAATTTTCATTATGCTGACGCCATGCCTCAAACGGATCGTTATCATCCGTCACACGCACCGACGCAAGAATCTCCTGCCAAAGCTTTTCATACGCGGCATTCTTTTTCATATCGGGGAAAACTTTTTTAGCCCACGCATATGACGGCACCGCCGCAATTGTCCACTGGTGAAGATTTTCAATCGCATCGCGATACGGTTTTGTTATTTTATAGCGCGCCATTTTTACACGCTGCATTTTATCCGGATTCACACCTTTGAGTCCGTCGGGATCGTCGCTGATAATGAAAATTCTGCACGGAAGCTCCTCTGTCATCTGTTTCAGACGGGCTTCCTGCCATTCATCTACTTTTGAAAGAGTTTTTACCGACTGATAACGGTAATTAAGCTTTGTCACGGGCTGCCAATCCCAGTCGATTTCAACCTTTGCGGCTCCCGCTTTATAACATTCATCGGTCAGCACGGTTGCGAATTCAAACTGATCGGCATTTATGAAAATACGAACGGGCTGTCCCTTCTGTATGTTTGCGCCTACTCTTGCAATAAGGCGTGCGTATTTTCGAATTGTTGTTTTTTTCATTTCTGTTCACCTCAAAATTAGTGTACCATTTATTTTAACGTTATTCAATATTTTCACATGACAAATATGACAAAAACACGAACAATTTTTACATCTGCCCTTTACATACATTTTAAATGTGTTATTATATAATAAGTAAATTGCAAGGAGAAAGCAGAAAAATGAATTTCAGTATTATATATAATCCGATTGCAACAAAGTTTTCGCAAGCTGCGCTTGATCATCTTATTTTTAAATTTGTCGAACGCGGACTTACACTCAATGCGGTTATAAAAAGCGAATACGCAGGGCATGTCATTCCTCTCATAAAAAAGCTTGACCCGGTGTCGGACTATCTTATCACACTCGGCGGTGACGGCACGGTAAACGAAGCTATACGTGCATTTAACGAAATAGAGCAGCATTCCGTTTACGCCCACATTTCGGTCGGCACAACAAACGACATGGCGAACAATTTCAACCTTTTCAGACACAACCCCATTAAGTCAATTGATAAACTGGCAACAAAAGGCGTTGAAACAATGATGGACTCGATAATAGTTAACGGCGAACCTGTCGCGTATGTATCCGCGTTCTGCTATGTTGCCCCGATTCCGTTCCTTGTAAACACAAAGCTGAAAAAGAAACTCGGTCATGCAGCGTATGTTGTATCCGCACTGCCCGTAATTGCCAGAAAACCCGAATACGTCAAAATTACATACACGGCAAACGGAGAAACGCATTCTATCAAAACCTGTCTTGCTCTCATTACAACATCAAAAGGCATGGGCGGAATAACTCTTTATCAGCATGCAAACCAAAATGACGGTAAATTCGAGGTATTTTTTCTGAAAAAACTCTCCCCTGCAATCATTCCGCCTGTTTTTGCTCAGTATTGCCTTGACAAAGTCAATCTTGCCGATTATGTTCAGTACGCCGATGTGTTCTCGACCGACGAGCTGACGATTCGTTTTGACGGCATTCTTCCGAAATATGCAGTTGACAACGACGGCAACAAAGCAGGATTCGATCTTTCGCTCCATGACAATGTGCTGCATTACACCATGGGCAAAAAAATAAAAATTCTCATGCCCGAATATTGATAAGTTTTTTTGTATCAATTGCATTGCGCACATAACTTCTTTTCAATCAAATAAAAAAAAGGGCTGTGAAAAACCGGTTTTTTCACAGCCCCTTTTCAAAGGATAGAAAAAAAGATGAGGAACAGACAAACTGAGCAGAATCAAGGCTCTCAGACTTGATTTTGCGTGCCCGAAGGCGTACAAAGGTACATCCGGGCGGCGAAGTTTGTCTGTAGTATAAAACATAAAACGGACGTCTTTTAATTTATGCGATTATCGCAGTTTTTTTGGATTTGCAATCCCGTCAACAAATCATGCAAAAGCGTTGATCTTTACTGTTTTATAAGGTCATCGCTTTTTTTACGTCCCCTTTTAGTTATTGCTCTGCGAGCGCAACTATTTCTTCTGCGGATGCCGTACCCGTAACACCGATCTTGCGAACGGTAACGCCGGAAGCAAGTCCCGCAAACGCTGCAGCTTCTTCCGATGATGCTCCGGAAGCCAGCGCTGCCGAAAAAGCGGAAAGTGAAGTATCGCCTGCACCGCAAATATCAATTTCGCCGTCATATTTTACAGCATCGGTCTTGAACACTTTTTCCCCGTCTGTCACAACGCTGCCGCGTCTGCCGAGCGTGCAGAAAACACAAGCGCTGTTCTTAACAGCAAGCTTTTCGGCAGCTTCGACGAACTCATCGTAGGATGCGCTGATATATCTTTCGTCACCGTATACCGCACGCCAGCATTCGACTTCATTAGGTTTAAGAATACAATTTGTATACTTTGATATATTATATCTGCTGTCTGCAACAACCGTAAGTCCGCTTTTTGCCAAGCTGATTATCTCGTTTCTCACCATATCTGTCACGATGCCGTATTTGAACTGATCGGCAACACACAGAATATCGACCTTCTCGGCGACCTCGTGCAAAGCATTGATAACGCGCAGCTCGATATCATGAGCAATCGGTTCAAAATTATCAAAATCGAGCCGCGGATCTTCGTACTCGACCGAAGAAATCCCCTTGCGCATCGGCTTGCAGTAGGCATTTGTAAAACGATTTTCGGTTTTTATCATATATCGTACGTCCATACCGCTTTTTTTTATAATGTCTTCCATAAGCATTCCGCGCCAGTCATCGGAATAAAGTGAAATCGGATAAAGCACCGCCGGATTAAGTGCCGCGAGATTGAACGCAACGTTTCCTCCTGCGCCCGGATAAACACGTTCCTTTACAATCGGAAGCGGATAATGCGGAGTTTCACGCGATAATTCCGATTTTGTCATGTCTGCATGCCAATAGATATCAACGCAAAAATCGCCTATTATCCCTATGCGTGAACCTGTAATTTTTTTACAAATACTTTTGACCTGTTCTTTTAAAAGCATATCGCACCTCATTCGGCAAACTTTTCCTTAAGATTATCATACAGTGTTGGAATAGTGATTTGGTGATCTCCCTCAAAATGCCAACCCTTGCCGCCGCAGCAGGTAGGTCTGTTGACAATGTTTTTGCGCGGACGATAATAGTAGTTGGGATCCTCGTAGCCGATTTTACAGCGGAAATTGCCGAGATGAACAAGATCAAAATTCGCCGTTGTAATGTTAAATGTCGGATAACCGAGGTTGCGGGCAATCGAAAGAGTTTTCAGAAAAACCTCCGGACCGATAACGGCAGAGCCGAAATTCAGAAAAACGCCGCCGTCAAGCTGCGACACGCTGTAAGCCATTTTTTTAAAATCAATTCCGGAGCATTTGCCGATTGCCGCCATATCACAGGTGGGATGCTGATGGATAATATCGGTGCCGAGTGCAATGTGATACGTTGCCGGAATGTCAAGCTTGTATGCATTCCACAGAATGCAGTCCTCTTTATTCGGGAATTTTTCAGGATGAATGTCAATATATTCACCGAGCGCCTCGCCGTATCCCAAACCGAGCTTTGCACCGCGCTGAATCGCTTCGTTCATCCATGCTCCCGTCTGTTCCCACATTCCGAAAGAGCCGTCCTCAATGGCAGTCGGTACATCTTCACTTGTTCCGCCGAGGTATGCAAGCTCAAAATCATGAATGCTTGTCGCGCCGTTTGCGGCAATATGAGTAATAATCCCCATTTTCATAAGTTCAATCACGTAACGCGAAAGTCTGTTTTTTACGACATGAGCGCCCATGCTCCATATTACCGGATGACCGTTTTTTCTCGCAAGGACTATTCTGTCAATAAGCTCGTCAAAGCCGTCATATATAAATTCGTCGTGCGGCGTTACACCGGGAGTCATCATATTATCTATCGTAACAAGGTTATGACGGTTTTCCGCCGAATATGTATTGATGCCTGAAAAGTCAAGCTGCATTTGTCTGCGTAACATATTTATCCGCTCCTTAAGTGTTTTAATTGATTTTATCATAAACGAACATGATTTACTACTGTTTTTTTACAAAGAAAATGTTTTTTACACTTATTTGTATTAAGTAATTGAAAAAAAACTGTTTATATGATAAATTATAGTTTGATAAGACTATAAAACATAAAAGGAGAATCACCGATGAGAATAATGAGTTTTAATGTCTTATGCTACGGCAACGAAAAGCACTTTTGGACTAAGAGAATCCCGCTTGTGGTCAGAACCATAAGAAACTGTGATCCCGACACTTTCGGAGTTCAGGAAGCGCACTACGGCTGGATGAAAGCACTTGCGGCTGCGTTTCCGGACTACGCCTATGTGGGCGTCGGCAGGGACAACGGCAAAAAAAAGGGTGAATATTCTGCGGTTTTTTACAGAAAAAATAAATTTACCGTAATTGACAAGGGCACATTTTGGCTCTCCGAAACTCCCGAAAAAGCGGGCAGCAAAGGCTGGGATGCAGCCTGCGTCAGAATATGTTCATGGGCAAAGCTCAAAAGAAAAGACGACGGAAAAGAGTTTGTACATCTTAACACCCACCTGGATCACAAAGGTGAAATTGCGATGCAGAATGGTGCGGAGCTTGTTGCAGAACGTGGAACACAGATTGCGTCGGGTTCCCCCGCGTTCTTCACCGGTGACTTTAATGTCACCCCCGACTCTATGCCCTGCATTACTGTAAAGAATGCCGGTTTTACAGATGCGAGAGACATGACTGACCGTACAGACAGAGATATCACATATCATGCCTTTGAAAACCCCGACGGAGGACAGTGCGTAATTGATTATGTTTTCTGCAAGGGCAATGTAAAAGTAAAACAGTTTAAGGTCGTGAGAAAACATATTGACGGAGAAATTCCGTCCGATCACTACCCTGTTTTTGCCGATATTGAATTTTAAATCAATATATCAATTCTATAAAAAACAGAGGAAAGCGAAGTCTGAAATCGACTTTAGGCTTTCCTCTTTTTTTGTTTTGTTTTTACATCAATGAACAAATGAGCGTCGAAAATTCTACAGGGTCTTCTATGCTCATTCCGCCTATAAGGCGCGCTTCGTTATAAAGAAGCTTTGCGTAATCCGCAAGCTTTTCCCTGTTGTCGGGAAGCATTGCTTTAAGTTTCCCGGCAATCGGATGCTCAGCGTTTATTTCAAGCACGAGTTCGGCTTTCGCACCGTTATTTCCGGGCATTGCGTTAAGCACCTTTTCCATTTCGGCGGACAAAAATCCTTCGTTTGAAAGACAAGACGGGTGTTTCCCGAGTTTATGGGTGAAACGTACAGCAGAAACCTTATCTCCGAGGGCGTCTTTCATAACATTAAAAAGCTCCTCGTTTGACTCGTTTTCGGTCTTGTTTTCTTCTTTTTCCTCATCCGTCTCAAAATCGGCTTCACCGGAACAAACGTTTACAAACGTCTTGTCGTTATAAGACATTAGCATGCGAACGGCAAACTCATCCATGTAGTCTGTAAAATAAAGGACTTCATATCCCTTTGCAAGTGCACTGTCAACCTGCGGAAGCATCTTTGCCTTTTCTATCGAATCGGCTGCCGCATAATAAATGGTTTTCTGATCTTCCTTCATGCGCGAGACATATTCTTCGAGGGTAACAAGCTTTTCTTCTTTTGAAGAAACGAACATCAGTAATTCTTTAAGCTCGTCCTTGTTTACGCCGTAATCGTTGTATACACCGAATTTTATCGATGCGCCGAAAGCCTTAAAGAACTTCTCGTAGCTTTCTCTGTCGTCTTTCAAAAGCTTGAGCAGCTCCGACTTAATTTTCTTTGCAATCGTCTTCGCTATCAGCTTAAGCTGATGGTCGTGCTGCAGCATTTCGCGCGAAATGTTGAGCGAAAGATCTTCGCTGTCGACAAGACCTCTGACAAAATTAAAGTGATCGGGCAGCAGATCGGCGCATTTCTCGGTAATGAGCACACCCTTTGAATAGAGCTGAAGTCCCTTTTCATAGTCCTTTGTGTAATAATCAAAAGGCGCATGCGACGGAATAAACAAAAGAGCATCAAATGTTGCGCTGCCCTCCGTTTTCGTGTGAATAACTTTCAGAGGATCGTCATAATCGTGATAGGCATCCTTGTAAAATGCATTGTACTCCTCTTTTGTAATCTCGTTTTTGTTCTTTTTCCAAAGGGGAAGCATACTGTTGAGCACAGTGTCGGTTTCAACCGTTTCATACTCACCTTCTTTGCCCTCAACGGGACGTGATTCGGGCATCATCATCTTAATGGGATATCTGATATAGTTAGAATACTTTTTGACAAGAGCCGAGAGCGTGTACGGTTCAAGGTACTGACTGTATTTAACCTCGTCCGTATCCTCTTTCAGATAAAGCGTTATTTCCGTTCCGTGCGATTCCTTTTCGCACGGAGAAACCGTGAACCCGTCGGCACCTTCCGATTCCCAGCAATCGGCTTCATCGGAGCCGTAGGCTTTGCTTACGACGCGAACCTTTGAGCTAACCATGAATGCGGCGTAAAAGCCGACACCGAACTGACCGATAATATCAATATCCTTACTGTCGGCATTTTCGGTTTTAAATAGCTGAGAGCCGCTGCGGGCAATAACGCCGAGGTTGTTTTCAAGCTCGGCGGCAGTCATTCCGATACCGTTATCCGTTATCGTTATCGTACGCGCCTCTTTATCGGGCGAAATGCGTATCATAAGCTCCTCCGACTGCGCATCTGCACTGTTATCGGTAAGCAGACGGAAATGAAGCTTATCTTCAGCGTCGCTCGCGTTTGAAATAAGCTCACGGAGAAAAATTTCTTTGTGAGTGTAAATTGAATTGACCATCAGGTCAAGAAGCTTTTTTGATTCTGCCTTGAATTGTTTCTTCTTCATTGTGATCATCCTTCCGTAAAAAATATCTACAGACAAAAGCTCCGGTGCAAATCATGCCCGAAGCTCTGCTGCAAATGCATATAAAAAAGAGAAAGGGGACGTAAGGCTCCTGTCATACCTTACATTTTCCAATATATACCTGCGTTCTTAAATAAGACTTAAACCGTAGATTGTGCTTTCTCTTTTTCGGGGTTATCATTTGTTTTGTTTTACCTCTGTTTCACGCCGTTTCAGTGCTGTTTTATAGCTGCTTTTCTTTGTCTTATTCTGTTTATCATCACTCGTATTGCAAAATAGGCTGCAATTATCACAGATATAATTCCCGGTGGTTTACACCTTGTTTTATTAAGAGAAAAGACCGGTAATTAAGCTGAGTTTTTATAATTCATTTTGTTATATACTGCCCATCAATCGACTGAGTAAACAAAAGTTTTTTTGTGTTTTTTCACAAATCGGGAAAGATCGGTCTGGCATACGTCTTTTTTTGTTGCAATAGAATATGTTTTATTGTATTATTATACTGACAAATTTAAAGGAAAAAGCATATGAATTACTATTTTTGTATCAGTGAAGCTATAGTGATTGATTTAAGCAATATAACTTCTTTTATCACTGAACGCATAAAGAAAAACGGTATAGAGATAACCATACTGAGTTTAGATGACAAAAACTATTTGGAGTTTTTACAAAAATCTAAAATCTCAAATCACTTAACCGAAAAGGACAACTGTATTATTGTACTCGGTGAAGATGAATATCTTTACAGACTTTCACTCGGTGGACTTGAACAAATCAAAAATTCAAAGGGTACAACCACACTAAAACAATATATAAACAACACCTATAAATATACAAAATATCAGATAAAAAATAATAATTATAAGCAAAAAGCTCTCAAAAAATACAATAACAACAAAATACACAAAACAGGCAATGGACTGATAAAATACAACAAATATGTTTACGTTGCCAAAGCTTCAGGCAAGGTAATTCCATTTCGATTCAAGAAAGCACACAAGGAGAATCAACCATTGATAGTTTATTTTGCCGGTTCAGGTACAATCGGTCATGATAACTTCAAGCAATTTGTTGAGCATATTACATTTCGCAAAACATTACAGTTTGTAAAAGCCGATTGCAATATTCTTGTGCCGCAATTTGTAAGAGATAACAACATTAACGAATCGTATTGCAGAGAAATCTATACCGAAGCAGTAATTGATTTAATCAAGGAACTGCAAAGCGAAAGCAAAATGAAGTCAAGCAGAATTTACATATACGGCTGTTCGTTCGGCGGAGGAATAGTTTGGAATATACTTGTAAATCACAGCAATATAATATCCGGTGCGATTGAACTTATGGGCGAATACCGAGGTACCAAATCAATCAATGAAATAGATTTTGAAAAAATCTCCAAAATCCCTATTTGGATGGCACACTCAACCGATGACTGTGTGGTATCAATTAAAAGCGACGATGAATTTTATCAAAGGCTAAAAGAACAAAACGCAAATGTAAAATATACACGCCCGAACAAATACGGACATAAACTTGCAGGTGTATTTTTACGAAAGCAAAATTGGGTTGAATGGCTATTAAAACAATAATAGTTATAAAAAATTATTCGGGAAATGCACCGCTACAGATTGTGCAGATTTTTGGAGATGTCGCAATGTATTTTAACCAAAATTGGCTGTTTTCCTCAAAAAACAGTGCATATCATCAAGGTTCTGAATATAATAACCAAGAAAAGAACTAACAAGATTCTCTTTCAAATTTTGTGTAAGCGTATCCTAATAATATAAAATTAAAGTTGTAACGGGGCGTGTGAGCCGTATGGCGGCTTACACGTCCTAATTGCATATCAGCGGAAATATCGAGGCATGTCAAGGACAGCTGTCAGAACAGCCGTTCATTTTACCCTGGATATGAACGGGATTTCCGCTGTTCGAGCAGTCTGTCATTGAAGAAAACTTCAAGCTGAGAGTGAATTCAGCCCCGGTCTCTGCGCCATCCTGTCCATTTTTTTAGTAATATCAATCTGCGCAAGATAAAGCGTCTTCAAAAGCGCGTCGTCATTCGGAAATACGGCTTTGCTTTTGGTTACTTTTCTGGCTGTCGATTGAAATTCTCTATGGAATCAGTGGTATATATCAGCGTTCTGACCGACTGCGGATACTTGAAATACGTTG
>OLHA01000513.1_pt1 | contig 22812 bp, 20 predicted proteins | sample 1605961 | NCBI WGS metagenome assembly OLHA01 (sample SAMN03283288) | human gut metagenome | biome: human-associated habitat; material: feces | host: Homo sapiens | place: Peru | collected 2012
CACAGTCGCACCGCCAAATGCGAAGCATTCCACGTTGCTCCAAGGCTGTTTTTTAGGTTTTTGTTTTTGATTCCATTCACGATTCGGCAACATTGCATAATCTATTCCCCAGAAATAATCCACTGAGCCGATATAACTAATAACTTCGTGAGATCATAAAACGATAATTGAGATTTGCGGAGGGTAATGGGTGCGGATTTGAGGTTTTTTTGCTATATTTGCATTTGTATATCCTCAAAACAGACATCTTTTGTCATCGTAAACTTATGAAAAAGAACGTAAATCCACAAGCCGGTATCGCTGTAATCGACATCAACGATGTTCCCGAACTTTACAGCGGCATTAAATACTTCGACGGCGACATTGCGTTTGCCGATAAAATTTCCACTATTCCCAACCTTACCGATGTGTTTAAGGTTACTTTTGTGGCTGTGGTTTTCTGTCTGCGAGGAAATTTGAGAATCAAGCTCAATAATGTGGAGCACGTTGTGAATGAGCGCGAGGCTCTTTATATCGGTGCCAATACGGTGGTGAGCGATGTGGAGCACGAAGACGATTTCGACTGCAAAATAGTGGTGGTAGCCAACACGATGAGCATGAATTTTATCAACAAGAGCATTGTGGAGGCCGTGATGCTGATTGGCTCAAATCCTGTGGTGAAGTTCACGCAACACGAGAGCGAGTTGATGCTGAAATACTACGAGTTGGCAATGTTTAAGATTGAGCACCCGCAAATCAACTACAGCCGCGAAACACTGATGGGCATTCTCAAGAGTTTTGCCCTCGACCTGCTCTCGTGCGTGAGCAAGCACTTCACCGAGAGCGATAGCAGTATATTGCGTCAAGGCGATAAGCTGTTCCACAAATTCTTGCTGCTTTTGGCAAGCAACGACACCAACGAGCGAAGCGTGCAATTCTTTGCCGACAAGCTGTTTGTGTCGCCAAAATACCTCACCAGCATCTGCAACGAGAAGTGCGGCAGCACCGCCAGCGACCTCATTGCCCGAAGCATTGTGAGCCGCATACAGCAGCTGCTCCAGTACAGCAACAAGAGCATCAAGGAAATAGCCGCCGAAATGAATTTCGACAACCTGTCGTTTTTCGGTAAATACGTAAAAAAGCACCTCGGCGATTCCCCAAACAATTTCCGCAAGAAAAACGCCTACGGCAAATAATCCCCTCCCACTCGTTGGACTTATCGGACTTATCGGACCTATCTGACCTATCGGACACCAACTTGTTGACCTGTTGACTCGTTGACTTCATAAAAAAATGCCCCGGTGGCAGGTGTGTGTCGGTCTGCTCACCGGGGCGGAGATATACTAATTCAAAAAATCAATCCATTGATACGGCATTCGTTAGAATGTGAATTGCACGCGTGCTTGCACTTGGTGGAAGTTGCTGTCGCCAGGGTGCGCGTCTTTTTCCAAGTTGCTGTAGGTGTAGTGGAGCATGGCTTGGGCATATTTATTGAATGCGTAGTTCACGCCCAATGTGGCTGATATGATGCGGCCACCGCCCACCGATGCTGATTCGTAAGGCTTGCTTTCATCATAACCGTCGGGGAAGTATTTTCCACTTTCTTCCGAGTAGTGATCGCCAGAGGCGATGTCGTTCAGGTTGGTGTAACTTACACGGCCCACCACTTCGAGCGACTTGTCCTTCATGCCGCCGAGCACAGCGTCGTGCATATCGTATTTGTAGTCGCCACCGAAAATCTTGTAACCGGCCTCAAGGTATGCGCCGTTGAAGTGGTTGGTGCGCAGAGGGTTGGCTGCCAGCCAAGCATCGTAGGAGCCCCAAGTGTCTTCGCCTTTTTCTCGTGCTGCGTCGTACACCTTTTGGGAATCGCGCTTCTTGGTCACGATTTTGTAGCGGTATTCGCCACGCACGAAGTAGTTGCCACCAAACCATAGCGCTTCGCCACCGAAGTCAATCACACTGTGCGCCCAAGGGAGGTTGCAGTTCACAAACGCTTTGTTGTCGTCGACATAGGTTTCCAACGCTTGCGAGAGAATGAGGTGCTTTTTGGTGTAGGTTGAGTTGCCGCTGGCATATTCCTCGCCACCACCGAGGTGGGCATAGCGCGCGCTTGCGCCCACATGGCCACCGCCACTCTTGTCGATATGGCGATAAATCCAGCGGCCAGATGCCGACAGGCCATTGTAGTCGGCATCAATCTTATTGTATTGGTTTTCGGAGAACACACCTTGATAGAGAAACACATTAGATGCCGAATACTTGTACGACACGCCAAGTTCACGGCCCAAACCCAAAGTTTCGGCGCTACCTGGGCGTGAAATGAAGTGGCAGCCACCCAACGAGGTTTGGCGCGACATCGATCCGGCAGGGTCGCCATAGTAGCCCACTTTCACGGCGTGGCACACTTGTGCGGCATCACGCTTGGAATATTCAAGGAAGATGTTCTTTTGCGAAAATTTTCCTGCGCCAAAACCGAAGTCGGCATAGAAATACCAATTTTCACCATATTTCATCGATGTACGAATACGCGCATCGGCGATTGATGCGCCACTGTTGAGTGGAGTTGCTTCGGTGTCGAACACCGCCGCGTCTGCCATAAAGCGTGCGCCTACGGTGAAGTGCACCTTGTTTTCGTTGTTGGAGATTTTCAATGTTGGGTCAACGTCGAAGTCCTGTGCGAATGCTGCGAATGATGATGCAGCCACAGCAGCTGCTAATATATATTTCTTCATAGTGTCTTGATAATTGTGTTTTGGAAATGGGGATAGTGTTTGTTGCAGGGCGATTGGGCCTGAAACACAGATTAAATCGGTCTGCGTTGAGATTTTTTGTATGTTGGTTTTGGTCGGCATTTTGCTGAGGTGGCAAAAAAAATTGTTGATACAAAAAATATATACTTGAATTTTGTTAATCTTTTGTGGAATTAATAAATCACCACTAAAAGGTGAGCCTCTGAATCATTTGGTTGTCTAATAATGGGAGTGCAACAAAGCCGATTCACATCGGTAAAATCTGATTTTTCAGAGGCTCCACAATTAGGTGTCATTTAATAATCCGATGCAAAGTTATATATTTGGTTTCGTTTTTGCAAGTTTTTGCTTTCAAAACGAAAGTTTTTTCTTAAAAAAGTGTTTTTTTACGGTTTTTCTTCCCCATTTTGGCGTTGACGGCGTGGATTTGGTGGGTGTAACTTTGTGGCAAAAAAGCCATGAAGTATTTCACACTACACGAACTTACCCGCTCTGCCACAGCCGAATTGCGTGGCATCGACAACACCCCCTCGCAAGAAGCAATCGCCAACCTTCACCTGCTGGTGGAGCATATTCTCGACCCGCTGCGCGAGGCGTGGGGCAAACCTATCAAGGTGAACAGCGGATTCCGTTGCCCTCGGCTCAATAAGGAGGTGGGCGGATCGCCATCGAGCCAGCACATGAAGGGCGAGGCAGCCGATATTACGGTGGGCAACCGTGCCGACAATCGCCGCCTCTATCATTTGCTCACCACCTTGCATCTGCCAGTGGATCAAGCCATCAATGAGCGAGATTTTGCGTGGATTCACCTCTCTTACGGTCCACGCCATCGCCGCCAGTATTTTGCAATCCGATAAATTCACACAACATGACCAACAACACTGCTATTCTGAAAGCGGCATTCACTGCCTGGAGTGCCACTTCCGCGCTCCGCAAACGCCGGTTGCGCAACAAGCGATTCACCTACGGCGACCAATGGTCGGACCCTGCCGTTGATGCCGACGGCACCGCCACCACTGAGGAAGCCATCATCTACAAGAAATATGGCACTGCGCCCATCACCAACAATATGCTCCGCCAGATGGTGAAAACCATAGTGGGCAGATTTCGCGCCGAGCACCTGAGCCGCACTCGCGAGCCGTCGGCGATGAAAAACATTGCCGAGAGCAATGCCCTCGACGAACTCGACAGCCGCGCATTGGAGGAATTTCTGATTTCGGGCTGCTGCATTCAGCGTGTGGAGGAAACGGAAAACTTGGGGAAGAAGGAAATGGTGGTGAGCAATGTGAACTTGTCGCATTGTTTCATCAACCACACCATCGACCCGCTGAGCCGCGACTGCGAAATCGTGGGGCAGATTCACGATTTGAGCGTGGCGGAACTGATTAAGCGTATGGCGGCTGGCAACAAGAAGAAAGCGGCGTGGGTGCGAAGGCTTTACAGCGACTCGCCCGACGACCGCACGCTCCAGTTCTGCACCGCCATTGGCGCCGATTCGCAAAGCGGCACCGACTTTTGGTTTACGCACACCAACAAGTGCCGCGCCATAGAGGTGTGGACGCTCGAAAGTCAGGAAGTGCTACTCTGCCACGACCAAGCCACCGCCAAGGTGTTTGTGGTACCGGTGTCGCAGGAGAAGAAAATCAAAGCCGACCCGCTGATTTCCTATCGCTGGGACATTGCCACCATGTGGCGCTGCCGCTGGTTCACCCCGATGGGCGACTTGCTTGCCACCTTCGATTCGCCAGCCAAGCATCGCCAGCACCCCTTTGTGGTGAAATTCTATCCGCTCACCGATGGCGAGGTGCATGGGTTTATTGAAGATGTGATTGACCAGCAGAAGTATATCAATAGGCTCACCACTATCGTCGACCGCATTTTAAGCAACAGCGCAAAGGGTGTGCTGCTATATCCCGAATCAGCCAAACCCAACTCGCTGAACTGGAACACGATTTTGCGCATTTGGAACGAAACTGGCGGCGTGCTGCCCTACAACCCCGATGAGGGTATGGCGAAACCCGAACAGGTGAGCCACGACAACACCAACATAGGCATCTTTGAGATGATCAATCTGCAAATGAAGATGATGGAGAATGTGTCGGGCATCACTGCCACGCTGCAAGGGCAGAATGTGAACACTTCGGGCAGCGCATCGCTCTACCAAACCCAAGCCGCCAACTCCAGCATCGCCCTCTACGACATTTTCGACACCTTCAACAACTTCCGCCACCTCCGCACCCAAAAAGCCCTGGCAATATAGAGAAATTAGAAATTAGATGTTGGAAATTAGAGGTTAGAGGTTATGAGAAATGAGTTCGGAGCACTCCGAGTGCTCTGCGTACTCCGAGTGCTCCGATGAGCCAGTTAATTCTCCTAACCTCTAATTTTTCTTGAATTGGTTTTCCCAATATCTTTCAGCCATGGGCTCCAATCTTTCTTTTACTACGTGCATTACAGTGTCAAAGTCAAGTGCTTCTTTCCACTGGATTTTTTTGAGGAACAACTCCCATTGGAACCGTCGGTTGGAATCGTTGATGAAATCCTCTGTGAAAAGTTTCAAATCAGGATTATATGCAAGTCCACGATTGTCGAATGTGGCTTTAATTGCATCATATAGGATTTCATCATCCAACTCTCGTTTAGTCAGCAACTGGTAGCAGTCAAAGAAGTCTTTCATGCGGCTATTGTACACATCACGGTCTATCATCGTGTGAAATTTTTCAGCAACAACGGTTTCCAGCGAATAGGCTTGCAAATTCACCGAAGGAGTGTTGGGTAGCAACAAAGGAAAATCAATAGATGCAGGATATGGCGTTACGACATCGCCAAAACCCACATCAACCGACATTTTGTGTACAATGCTGTCCATGTGTGCTGTGAAATAAAATCTCGTTCCAGGATATTTCTTTTCCACAGTGATTGGCTCAACGGTAATATCCTCTGTATCAAAACTTACTCCGTCCTCATCACACGGTATCCCCAAAATTTCTTTAAACACAACAACCAAATACTCTCGGTCGCGGGTGATTTTCTCTGCCATAAAATCCACATCAACTGTGGGTCGCGCGTCAAGTCCGTCCATTGCATAGAGCAGAGTGCCACCTTTCAATAGAAAGTTGTCTTTGTATTGGCTCACAGACACTCTGTAGAGTAGACGCTCATTAAAATATCTTGCAAGAAGATACATATATTTATAGCCTGTCGCATTCATCAAATTGAGCAGGCGACTTTTTACTGATTTTCCGTAGTTCTTCTTTTTCATATCATCACTCTATGGCTATCATTAAATAGTTTTTCAAAGTGTTGGCAACCCTTAGTCGTTTGGCATATTCCGAAAGGCGACTAAGATTGCGTTTATCTTTTTTCAGATAATTTCGAATGATTTCTGCGGTAGTGTCCAAACCGATTTTATTTCGGTATTTCACAGCGTCACATACACTGCGCTCCAAATCTGTTATACGAACTTTAAAACCAGATATTTCAGCATCTGTAATACCAAACTCCAAATTCTCCTTTTTCCAGTAATAGATTTCAATGGGAACGGTTGAGGGTATCACCACCTTTCGTTTTGCATTTATAGCGACACAAATAGATGGTGGCACGACCGTGGAAAGTTGGTGATATGACCAAGCATTGAACAAACAGACTATTCCGTTTGGAACAATCCTTTCCACATCTATCATTGTATTAAAAAGAGCATCAGGAATAGCATACACCCCATGACGAATCTTAATCAGGTCGCCACGGTCTTTCATTCTCACCAATTTTCGATAATCGGATTGTTTTGAGAGTTCTGAAACCGTTATCACGCCTCCTCGTGAGGCCATGTTGTAAATGATGCTATTCATATCGTTGCTCAATTGAAGTTTGTTCTTTCGGCAAAGATACGATTTAATTTTCAAAAAGTGTTAGTTTTCTACGGAGAATTTTTATTTTCTCCGTAGAAAACTGACACTTTTATCTCCTAACCTCTAATTTTTCTTGAATTTGAGGGTGGCTTTTTCTGGGGTTACGGTCAGTTCCACGGGACAGCCTTCTATCATGGGGGTGTTCCATGACTCGTCGTGGCTGGTGGGGAAGTCGTAGCAGATGGGGATTTGATACTCATCGAGGAATTCGTGGAGCATCTGATCCATGCTTTCATAGCCTGAAAGGCTGGTCACTTCGGTGAATCGGCCCACGATGATGCCTTTCACATGGTCGAGCGTGCCTTTCAACTTCATCTGAAACAGCAAACTTGCCACACGGTTCACGCTCTCGCTCACATCTTCGAAGAAAAGCACCACATCTTTGTCCTTCACAAAGTCGCGGTCGAGGAAGTCGTAGTCAGCCGAGCCACTCACTTGGGTGAAAACGCTCAAGTTGCCGCCAATCAATATGCCTTTCGCCTTGCCGGCGTGGTTGTAGGCGTGGGCCGGGGCTTCCACATTTGGCATCTCCTTGCCAAAGAGCAGTTTGCGCAAACGCTCGCTGTATTCGTCGGTGCCGCCAGTCTTTGCCAATCGGCCGCACATACTGCCGTGAATGCTCATGTGTCCAGCCTTCACCATGGCACTGTGCAGGGCGGTGATGTCGCTGTAGCCCACAAGCCATTTATTGTATTTCTTCAGCGTGTCGAGCGGCACATTATATAAAATTTGCGCCGAGCCGTAACCGCCACGCGAGCAGATGATGGCTTTGATGGAATTGTCGCGGAGCGCCCACATCAAGTCGGCCTCACGCTCTGCGGCGGTGCCTGCCCAACCGTGGTAGCGATTAGTCACATATTTGCCCCTCACAGGGTTCAACCCCCACCCTTTTAGCACCTCCATCGCCTTGATTACCGATGAGTCGCTGGGCGTGCTGCCAGGCGAGAGGATAGCCACTTTGTCGCCAGGCTTCAGCGAAGCCGGCATCACAATACCATATTTGGCTTTGGCTTGCACCAAAACCGACGTTGCCAACATGAGCAACAGCAAGATTTTCTTCATCACTTTCAATCGTTTGTTTTGTTATGTTGCAAAATTACAAAAAATCGGGAGTAATCGTGACTTCGTCTTTCTTGAATTTGGATAAAATTTTATAACTTTGTACTTAACAACATTTTACTAAGCAACCTCTAAGCACAACGAATAAAATGAAAAAGCAGACTCTTCTTCGACTTACATTACTCGTGTTAGTTATCCTTACAGCCGCGCCACATGCCGATGCAGGCAGGTGCTTGCGATGCGGCGGCAAAGGCATTGTGTATTTCCAGCGTGGTGGCACAGGCACTTATGGCCACAACAAGAGCAAGCGTCAATGCCCCATTTGCCACCAGATGGTGCCATCGGGCGTGTCGCACTCCGACCGCTGCCCCGACTGTAACGGCACCGGGCAAATTCAGTCGCGCTCAAGCCGAAGTTCTTCCAGCTCGCGCAGCTCATCGTCAAGTTCGTCAAGCAGCAGCTATCAGCAGTATGATGGCGGATTCACGCCAGAGCAGCAGCTCGCCCTCGACATGATGGACGCCCGCATGAGGGGCTATAATGGAATGGTGAACGAAAACCACAGCTATGGCAAAGCCATTCGTTACGACCCCACATTCCACACTTCCATCGGCTTCTTGACCGATGCCATACAAAAAGCGAATGAGGCCCGAATCGCCACATTCTCTCGCAATGGTATAGGCTTGGTGGTTATGGGCAACAACGGCTATTATTACAACCAACTGCCTCAAGGTATGCTCGACGTCATACTTGATGTGAACAAGAAGGAAGGCAGGATTGTCGACATCAACATCACAGAGTTAGGAAAATGTTGGAGCGTGATTAGTAGGGTTGGCAACAAGCTTATATGGAATGCTGTAGCCTCGGAAGACATCCTCAACAAACTCCAAGCCCTCAACAGACAAGGCAAAGACATCGTCTCGTTGGCAATGAATGAATACTCAGACTATGTGATAGTATGTGACGACGGCACCACCGAATGTTCACCAAAGTTTGAATCCACTGTACGCCAAGCTAAAAACAAATTCGGCAAGATACTCAGCGCATGCGTCACCGCTTTGGGTAACTGCGTGCTTTGCTGCGACCGTGGCGTGTATTTCAATTACATTCCAAGCAGCGCGGCCGACATCTTGAAAAAAGTGGACTACATCCCCCGCTACGTAAAAGTCACAAGCTACGGCCGCTACTTCATTTCCGACGGCAACACCCGCTGCTACTACTGGTTCTAATCCAGTTCACGCACTCCAGTTGCAATAGCAAATCCCCCGTTACAAAAAAAATACCACCCCCCATCCTAATGCGGATTATGTGGGGGTGGGGGTATAGTGCTACAGGAATCCCTTTTCACAAAGTGGTTCCTGCATTTCATTTTAGAGTATGAGAAAATTTACTTTTTATGGTGTTGTTGTTTTTACTTGCGGTAAAAGTTGCTATTTGTTTTTTGTTTGATGCAAATATAATTACATTTTTTGTATTTCCAAAATAAAAATGCCATTTTTCTTGAAAAAATATAAAAAAACTATCATTTTAACATTTCAGTGTTACGCTAAAAGTGCCTATCGGTGTTCGAGAATCGGCTGAAGGGCGTGACTGGAGGGTGGTGTGGAATGTGAGAGGAAGGGATAGGGTGGTGAAATATAAATGTATAGGGTGGTGGTGGGTGCTTGAGGTTTGTGGAAAAATGTGTATCTTTGTTGGTTAAATTTATGATTTGTTGGTAAAAACGAATATTAGGTGATGAAATTGCGTAATCTCATATATATACTTTTGCTGGGCATGGCCGCTATGCTGTGGTCGTGCGCCAATATTGGCTCTCCTTCAGGCGGTCCGCGCGACTATACCCCTCCTGTGGTGCTGAAATCGAATCCCACGCCACGCTCGGTGAACTTCAAGGGCAAGAAGGTGACCATTCAATTCGATGAAATTGTGGCGATTAAAGATCAGCAGAAGAAGGTGGTGATTTCGCCAGCGCAGAAAGAGCCGGCCACGATTCGTTCGCTTGGCCGCACCGTGGAGGTGATTTTCAACGAAGATTTGATTCCCAACACCACCTACACCATTGACTTCAGCGACGCCATTGAGGACAACAACGAGGGCAACCGCCTGGACGGCTACTGCTTCTCGTTCGCCACAGGCGAGAGCATCGACACGATGAGCGTGTCGGGTATGGTGCTCCGTGCGCGCGACCTTGAGCCGATGCAGCACGTGATGGTGGGCTTGCACAGCAATCTCGATGACAGAGCCTTCACCAAACAGCAGTTTGAACGCATCTCGCGCACCAACGACAAGGGCGAATTTACGGTGCAAGGCGTGAAGCCGGGCAAATACCACATTTTCGCGCTCAACGACATGGACGGCAACTACTGCATGAGCCGCAGCGAGGATTACGCATTCTTAGATGAAATCGTAGTGCCAAGCGTGCGAGAGTTTACCTCGCAAGACACCACATTCACCTTCGACCACCGTGTTGATACTGTGGTGACCGCCACGCACACCGAATATTTGCCCAACGACATATTGTTGAGCATGTTTAACGAACGCTACACACCGCTCTACTTGAAAAAAGCCGAGCGTGTGAGTCGTAACCGCCTTTTTGTGCTGTTTTCGGCGCCCAACCAGTTGCCCGAACTCAACATACTCTCGCCAGCCAACCATGCCGACGACTGGTATGTGATGGAACGCCGCGAGGGCAACGACTCCATCGTGTATTGGCTCACCGACAGCGTGCTACTCAAAGCCGACAGCATCAATGTGGACATGCGCTATATGAAGATGGACTCGCTTGAGAATGTGGTGGCGGTGAACGACACCATCGTGTTTCAGGTGCGCCGCACCAATGCCGAAATCAAGGCAGAGCGCGAGGCGCAAAAGGAGCGAGAAGACATAGAGAAAGAGCGTGAGAAACTAATCAAACGCCGCGAGAAACTGGTGGCATCGGGCAAGGACGTTACCGAAATCGACCTCGACATCAAGGCATTGGCACAGCGAGAGCGCGCCCAGCGTGAAGTGTTGCAACTCACGCCCAAGAAAACCGACCAACTCGATGTGACCGACACCATTCAATTCGCACTCAATGCGCCCATCGCCAATATCACGCAGAGCGCCATTCGCTTGGAGCGTATGCAGAAAGATAGCACTTGGATGCGTGTGAAGGCGGAAATGCGGCTCGTCAACGAACTGAATCCGCTCAACTATATGATTCAAGCCAACTTGAAGCCAGAGGAGCAATATCGCCTACATTTTGATTCGGCGGCGGTGTGCAACGTGTATGGCGTGGCAAACGACTCGGTGACCTACAAATTCAAGGTGAAGTCGCTCGACGAGTATGGCTATGTGATTCTGCATGTGAATAGCGGCGACAGCGCATTTGTGGAACTGCTCGACGCCAACGAAAACGTGATTCGCCACGAGCGAGTGACCGACGGCACCGTGCGCTTCGAAAACCTGATTCCTGCCGAGTATTACGCCCGACTGGTAATTGACACCAACGGCAACGACCGCTGGGACGCTGGCAATTACGCCGAGCATCGCCAGCCCGAAGAAGTGTATTACTATCCCTATGCCGACAAACTCCGAGTGCGTAAGAGTTGGGGACGCGAGGAAACGTGGGACATCTACGCCACTCCGCTCAACCAGCAGAAGCCCGACCGAATCAGAAAGAACAAGCCGGAGCGCCGCAGAGACTCGCTGGAGCGTAGAGAGACGAAAAATGCCGACGAAGAGGAAGACGAGTTTGGCAGCAACGCCTTCGGACGCAATACCTATAGCGGCAACAAATACCGAGACTACCAGAACGGTGCTCGATAAGTGGCTGTTACACTTATTGGGGAGAAAATTGTGATGATGTGATGATTTTTGGCACAAAAGTTGCCTTATTTTAAGGTAATTTGTGTATCTTCGCATTATTGAATCTTACACATTATATATAATAAGATGATACATGAATAGAAATAACAGAATTATTAACGTTTAAAAACTATTAGAATTATGAACATTAATGCAAACCCAAATCCCGCTCCTCAACAACAAGCAGCTCCAGCCGCACGTGGTGGTATGACCAAATGGATTATCATTGGCGCAATTGCTATTTTCGCCCTGTGGTGCATCAGCAGTTACAACGGTCTGGTTTCACAAGAAGAAGATGTGGAAAAATACTGGGCAAACGTGGAAGCACAATACGACCGTCGTGCCAACCTCGTTCCTAACCTTGTGAATGTGGTGAAGGGCTATGCTAAGCACGAAGAAAAGGTGTTTACCGAAGTGACCGAGGCTCGTACCAAGATTGGCCAAATCAACATCAACGCTGAAAACATGACCGACGAGCAAATCGAGAAGTTCCAAAAGGCTCAAGAGCAAATGAGTGGCGCACTGAGCAAACTCATGGCTGTGAGCGAGGCTTATCCAGAACTGAAGGCTAACGAAAACTTCCGCGACCTGCAAGCGCAACTTGAAGGCACTGAAAACCGTATCACCAAGGCTGTGACCGACTTCAACGAAGGCGCACAGGAATACAACACAAAAGTTCGTCGCTTCCCAACCAGCATTTTCGCAGGTATGTTTGGCTTCAAGACCAAACCTCACTTCAAGGCTAAGGAAGGCGCCGAAAACGCTCCAACTGTAAGTTTCGAATAAGTAAAAAAAATAAAATAGGATATGGCTCTTACCGATTTTCTTTCGAAAGATGACCAGACCCGCATCACCGATGCCATAACCATGGCAGAAAAGCGCACTTCGGGCGAAATATGCGTGCATATCACGCCCAAGTGCGGTGGCGATGTGATGGAGGCGGCGGAAAAGAAGTTCAACAAACTTGGACTCTACAACACCGAACGCCGCAACGCTGTGATCATATATGTGGCCTATAAGAGCAAGAAGTTTGCTATTTTGGGCGACGAAGGCATCAACAATGTGGTGCCCGACGACTACTGGCGTGTGGAGAAAGACACTTTGGGAAAATACCTTTCCCAAGGAAAGCCCGCCGACGGCATTTGCGAAGTGGTGGCACAGATTGGTGAATCGCTCGCAACCTACTTCCCACCAGTGGAAAACGATGTGAACGAACTGAGCAACGAAGTTTCGTACAGCGACGACGAATAACATTCGCCCACGCATCAAGTTCGACTAATGACCGATTTGGTTTAAAAACTAATCTCTCAATGAAAAAAGTAAAACTCCTTATACTCGCGGCTTTGGCTGTGATGATGTCGGCGACCAGTTTTGCGGCTGACGCTGATTTTCCAGCACGCCCCGATACTGCGATTTTCGTCCACGACTTTGCCGGTGTGCTGCGCCAGTCGAAAGTGATCGACGACTCGCTCCGTGCATTCTCAAAGCGCACCACCAACCAAATTATGGTGATTACCGTAAAAGACCTTGGCGACTATGAGCCCAAGATGTATGCCGCCGAACTCGGCGACCGCTGGGGCATAGGGCAGAAGAAACTCGACAATGGTTTGATTATCCTCATCAAGCCCAAGACCAGAGACTCGAAAGGTCAGTTCGCCATTTGTCCCGGTCGCGGACTGGGCGGCGCTTTGCCCGATGTCACTTGCAAGCGAATCGTTGATGGCAAGGCTATTCCAGCGCTTAAAAAAGGCGACAACGACGCAGCCGTATGGGCAGTGCTGAAGGCTGTGATGCCGATTTGCGCAGGCGAGATTTCGGGCGAGGAAGCCACGAAAAAATCGTCGGGCGGTGGCAACGGCTTGATATGGTTTGTGGGCATCATTGCCGCCGTAGTGGGCGGAGTGGTGTATGCCAACAAACGTGCGAAGAAAAAACAGGCACTCATCGAGGCGAACGAAACCCCAGAAGAGCGTGCCGCACGCTTGGCAGCAGCCGAGAAGCGCAAAAAAGAACTTGAAGCCCAACGCAAAAAGCGCGAGGCAGAAGCAGCCGCAGCGGCAGCCGCTGGTGCGACTACGGCGAAAAGTTTACGCGAAAAGCGCCAAGAGGAAGAAGAGCGCAAACGCCGAAATGCTCAAAAGTTTGGCGGAGGCTCGTTTGACGGCGGTGGCGCAAGTAGCGAGTGGTAATATTATAATGTGATGAACATGAACGAAAAAGATAACAATCAGAAGGGTGGGGCTCCTGTGCCTCCCTCTTTTGGCGGTGAAAAACCTACACCTCCTACGCCTCCTGCATTTGATGGTGGCGCAAAACCCACACCTCCGCCATTCGGTGGAGCACCGAAAAGTGCGCCTGCTCCCCCTCCTGTGCCAGCATCAGCGAAAGCCAAGGCACAGCCAGTAGTGGAGGAAGCCGAGGAAATGACTACTTCTTCGAAAAAAAAACGCACCAAATCGGTGACCGACAAGCCTAAAAAGAAGAAAAAAGGCTGTGTGGCTAAAGGCTGCATGTGGTCGTTTATCGTGTTCCTGTTCTTGGGCGTGATAGGCGTGGTGTTTGGTGAAGACGAGTCGAACAAGCCAGCAGCACCCGAATCGTCAACAGCGAAAGTGGAGCAAACCACTGCTGCTGCCGGCGACGAAGAGGCGAGCACAACCACCACCAGCCGCAAGCCATTCAAAGGCAGCGTGCTGGCTCTCTCGCCATCGAAGCAATATGTCAACGACTACGCTTGCATCCTTGCCGATTCCACGGTTCGCCAGTTGGAAGACTCGCTTGCCAAGTTTTCTCGCACCACTTCCAACCAAATTACCATTCTCACCGTGCTCGACCTTGAAGGCCTCACCCCGAATGAGTTTGCCACCAAGATTGGCGACACATGGGGCGTAGGGCAGAAAAAACTCGACAATGGCGTGGTGATTTTGTTCAAACCCAAAACCAAGGACTCGAAGGGCGAGGTGTATATCGCTCCAGGCCGCGGATTGGAAGGTGCGCTCCCCGACGCATTCTGCAATAGGGTGGTTCAGCACGAGATGATTCCGCATCTTAAACCGGGCAACAACTATGCCGCTGCCACTTGGGCTGCGCTGAAGGTAATTATGCCTGTGTGCCGTGGCGAGTATACCTACGACAACTATCAGAAAAAGCACTATGCCAACGGAGAGGAAAAAGAGGAAGGCCTCGATTTCTGGGGTTGGGCGTTGATTATCTTCACAGGCGGACTTATCCTGTTCTTCGTTGTTGATAAAGTGCTCTTGCACGACTACTTCTCCGAAAAGTGGAACCTCAATTCAAGTCGCGACTCCGACGATGGCAGCAGCAGCGACAGTTATAGCAGCAGCGACAGCAGCGACTGGGGCGGTGGCTCATTCGGCGGCGGTGGTGCTGGAGGCTCTTGGTAAAGTCCAATCGACCATTAGACCGTGTATTGATTTTTTAGATTACTTCTTGCCCAATGATTAATTTGGGGTAAAACAATCAAATATGAAGAATAAGATACAATCATGGATTTCGGTGTTTTCACTGGTGGCAGTCACATTGCTGTTCACCATGTGTAAAAACACCGAATCGTCGAGCGGCAGTGCCGATGCCGCAGAAGGCACTACGGAGCAAACCGATAGCGTGGCTTACGTGGGTGCCGATGGAAAATTGGTGATTCCAGAGCACCCCACCATGGCGGTCAACGACTACGCTGGCGTGCTTGGCGACAGTGTGCGCGGATTGGAAGACGACCTGCGTATGTATGCTGCACAAACACCTGTGCAAATTGCTGTGGTCACCATTACAAATATAGGCGATGCCGACGCACTGAAGATTGCCACCGAGATTGGCAAACGCTGGGGCGTGGGCGAAAAGGGTAAAGACAATGGTGTGGTGATACTGGTTCAACCCAAAACCGCACATTCGGGCGGCAAGGTGGCGATAGCCGTGGGCAAAGGTTTGGAACCTGTGCTCACCGATGTGTGCTGCCAAGGCATTGTTTCCGACATCATGCTCCCAAAACTCAGAACCGAAGACTATTACGGTGCCGTTTCGGCTGCCGTGGCTGATTTGGTCAGAACTATATCAATGCAACAACAATGAAAAAGACACTTACTCTGCTGAGAAGAACATCGTGCGTGGTGGCTGTGTTGCTGATGTCGTGGGTGGCATCGGTAGCGCAAGCCGCCGACGGCATTCCCGAACGCCCCTATCCGCCACGGTTGGTCAACGATATGGCTGGCGTGTTTAGCGAGGCTGCCGCAGCCCAACTCGAAGATAGTTTGGTGGCATTCTCCAAACAAACCTCCAATCAAGTGGTGATTGTCACCACCAACGACCTGGGTGGCTACACGCCCAACGAGTATGCCACCGAGATTGGCGACCGCTGGGGCGTGGGACAGAAGAAAATTGACAATGGCATCGTCATTCTCATCAAACCCAAAACCAGATTCTCGAAAGGACAGGTGTTTATCGCCACAGGGCGCGGGCTGGAAGGTGCGCTCCCCGATGCGTTCTGCAATAGGATTGTGGAAGATAAGATGATACCTATCCTCAAAGAGGGCAACAACTACACCGCAGCCACATGGGCGGCGCTGAAGGTGATTATGCCCGTGTGCCGTGGCGAATACGATTACGAAACCTACCAAAGCGATGAGGACTTGTCGCTCTTCGACTGGATTTGCGTGATTGCCATTCTATTGGTATTCATTGGCTTCAGAATTTTCCTGCCGTTTGGTGGAGGCTCGTTTACTTCGGGTTCTTCAGGTTCATCGGGTGGCTTCGACTTTGGCGGCGGCTCATTTGGCGGCGGCGGAGCAGGAGGCTCTTGGTGACGATGACGTATATGAAGCGACTACATCGCATATTGGCGGCTATGGCGCTGTGTGGAGTGATTGCTGTGGCAAACTTCGCGCACGCCAGTTCATTGCCCCCACTGCGCACCAATCAGTGCGTGGTGGATATGGTGGGTGTGATGCCTACCGACACGGCAAAACTGCTCAACGACAGTCTGATGCGCTATTACTCTGCCACTAATGCCAAAATTCTGGTGGCGGTGGCAGATACCTCCCTCGCAAGGCTACATGCCGAGGCTTATGCCGCGCAAATCTTGAAAAACTGGAATCTAAACCATCAGAAATCCGTGCTCATACTCATCGCTAAAACTAAAGCAGATGAGTTTCCGACCGTGGTGATGGCTGTGAGCGACCAGCTTCACGACCAGTTCCCGCGTGTGTTTTGCAAACATTTGAGCATCGACAGGCTGGAAAAACCCGTATGCGACAACGGTGAATCATACTACCATGGCATCTGCAACATGCTCCCCTATATTAAAGGCGTAATCGCCGGCACCTACACCGATGCCGACTATCGCAAAGCGCGCGCCGGCAAAGGCTGGCAAGCCTACCTCGTGGCAGGCTCCCTCCTCATCCTCATCGCCGCCTTCTACCCCAAATCCAAAAAACAGTAAATCCCCACTATGGTGATTACACTATAGCGTAATAAGATGTGCATTTTTGGGTGGGGAAATGGGGGTGTGGGGGTAGTGTGAGAGGATTTAAAGCCCTTTATACAAATTTTTACACTTTTCAACCGATATAATTGTCAGAATTGCGAAAAAGATTTATCTTTGTCGCTGATTTTAGAGATGAATATCCTGAAATTAGGTGTTATTATTTTTTGGATTTACTAATTAATTAATTTTCTTCATTCATGACTACACTGACTATTGCCATTGTTGTGGTGTTTGTGTTAGGCTACGCATGTATCGCCCTTGAAAGTTTCACTCGCGTGAACAAGGCGGCTGTAGCGTTGCTTATGTTTGTGGCCACTTGGACACTTTTTATGTTTGACCCCGGAAGTTATCTCCCCAATTTCACTCCCGATATGGTGAATGGCGTGCTTGAAAAGCATCTTGGCAGCACTGCCACCACGCTGTTCTTCTTGATGGGTGCGATGACTATCGTAGAGGTCGTTGATCAAAACGGCGGATTTAATTTCGTTCGCGACATTTTGCGAACCACCAACAAGCGTAAACTGCTGTGGCGCATCGCATTTATGACATTCTTCCTCAGTGCTATTCTTGACAACATGACTACCAGTATTGTGATGGTGATGGTGCTTCGCAAACTCGTTGACGACCACCACGATCGCTTAATGTTTGCTTCGCTCGTGATTATTGCCGCTAACTCAGGTGGCGCATTCTCGCCAATTGGCGACGTGACCACTATTATGCTTTGGAACAAGGGCTTGATTACCGCTGGTGGCGTGATTAAAGAAATATTCCTCCCATCGCTCATTTCAGTGGTGATACCTGCGCTCATCATGCAATGGATGCTCAAGGGTCACCTTGATGCCCCTGCCACCACCTCTAACGTGGAGGATCATGTGTTCACAAGCTTAGAGCGCAAGGTGATTTTCTTCCTTGGCGTAGGTGGCTTGTGCTTCGTTCCTGTGTTCCACAGCCTTACCGGTCTTCCTCCATTCGCTGGCATTCTTTTGGTGCTTGGTGTGGTTTGGACCGTTATCGAAGTGTTCTACCGCAAAGAGCGTACAGCTCCCGACGCTATGAATCGCCGCGTGAGCAAAGTGCTTGGCCGCATTGATATGACCACCATCCTCTTCTTCCTCGGTATTCTCATGGCAGTGAGTTGCTTGGAAGAAATCAAGGTGCTTCACATGGCAGGCACAGGGCTCAATGAGATTTCTGGTGGCAACCACTATCTTGTGACAGGCATTATCGGTGTGATTTCAAGTATCGTAGATAACGTGCCATTGGTGGCTGGCTGTATGGGTATGTACACCGACCTCGTGGGCGACTTCGCCGTAGATGGCTTGTTCTGGCAGCTCCTTGCCTACTGTGCTGGTGTGGGTGGCAGCATCCTCATCATCGGTTCTGCTGCAGGTGTAGTGGTGATGGGTCTCGAACGCATCAGCTTCGGTTGGTATTTGAAGAACATCAGCTGGCTCGTGTTTGTGGGCTATGTGGCTGGTATCTTGGCATATTGGCTCCAGAACTACATTGTGGCAATGCTCGCATAAAGCATCAAAATAATTCTTGAATTGCTTGAATCAAAGATTTGCACTATCTTTGCAAAAGGATAGTGCAAATCTTTCCATTTAGGCGATGCCTCCGTAGTTCAACGGATAGAACGAAGGTTTCCTAAACCTTAAATCAGGGTTCGATTCCCTGCGGGGGTACGATGGGCAGCCGGTAATCATGGTGATTATCGGCTGCTTTTTTGTGTGTGGTGGTGCTTAATCGCATTCGGTGCTATCCTGATTTTGGTTGACACTTTGCGATTATAACGTAGGGACATGCCTTTGGCATGTTTCCAAGGCGCAGAACATTGCTGGCCGCATCGAAACATGCCAAAGGCATGTCCCTACGTTATGATGAATTCGCAGATTTGCCCCGCCGCACACATTTGAGGAAAAGGAGAGAGGTGCTCGCTTCGCAGCGGACACCTCTCGTCAATTAGGAAAAATAGATATTTATGAATAAGTATTACTTGCTATTGTGTCGTTTCGTTTAGAAGTGGATGTCCACGCCCACGCCAAGTGCGTTGTTGGTGCGTGTGAAATCGCTCTTATACTCCATGTTGGTGTTGGCATCGATTTGTGACATCTTCTTGTGACCGTAGATGGTGGTGAAGTATGCCACGTTCACATCAATCATTTTGCTGGCGTGGATACATGCGCCCATGCCGATAGAGTTGCTGCTTACCACAAATGATTTGTCGTCCATATAAGCATCGGTGGTGCCGTAGTTGGTGCTTTGCCAGCCAGCGCTGAGTGTCAACAACTTGTTGGCATCGTATTCCACACCTGCGTTGTATTCGATGGTGCCACGCTTGAGCAACTTGTTGTGGTTGTTGTAGCCAGTGGCTTGCTTGTCGAAGAAGTAGTGGAAACCAACGTTCACGGTCAGCTTGTCGGTAGCCTTCATACCAGCGCCGAGAGCGAGGTAGGCAGGAATGTCGTTAGCCACCTTGGTGCCGTCTTCATATTCACCGATAGCCTCTTTCAAACCCTTGTCGAAAGTTTGACCGAATGCTTCCATTTTGCCCTTGAGGGCTTGTTGAGCGTTAGTCACCACTGATTCGTATGGAGTGCCAGCGTATTTTTCAGCCAATTTTGGGTTGAGCAGTTCCACACCGTAATCTACAGCGAGCACTTCGGGCAAGTTGCCGATACTTGGTGCCAAGTTCACCGACTTGTTCTTCATGCGAAGGCGAGTCTTGAACTCGTATTTAGCGGCGAAGTTGAAGCGGCCGGTCTTGAAGTCGATACCGATGTATGGGGTGAAGCCCTTACCGTTCTGGTCGCAGTTCAACTCGATGTTGGCAGAATTAGGTTTGGTTTTGTCAACCATCATGCTCAAAGGCACACCGCTCACGGTGATGTCTTTCACATAGCCGTAGTAGTTGGCGATAGCGAGCACGCCACGCACACCGGCAGCCACGGCAAGATTGTCGTTGAACTTGTAGGCGCCAGCCAAAGAGAGGCCCCAGAAGTATTGCTTGCCACGCATGAAACTGTTGTAAGAGTAAGCTGGGCTCTTAAACACTTGGCTCAAACCTGGGTCGTGAATGCCCAGAGGAGCCATCTGCTGGCTTGCTGCATCAATTCCGGCTGCTAATTGGCTCACGCCGAGGGCAGTGTTAGCCACGATGCGCTCAAAAGAGCCAAGACCGTTGTCGAATTCGCACTTGCCACCGCCGCCAGTGAGGGCGAGGTTGGCTTGGAGCGACCAGTTCTTGATATTATACGCGAATTGCACCGAAGGAATGATAGGTGCTGTGGCCTTACCCTTAAACTCACGTTCGGTGGAAGGGTTATTGGTGTTGTAGGCGAATGGTGCGTATTCGTTTCTGATTGTGCGTGTTTGGAATGCTGATTGGAAATTGATAGAGAGGTGTGCGCCATCAGCGAGAAACGCCACACCGGCAGGATTGCTGTAAACGCCGTCGATACCGATACTTGCCTCACGGCTCATCATACGGTTAAACGCCACGTTTTGGTTTGTGTTTGTGAGCAGGCCACCAGCTTGCGCTGAGAGAGCCATTGCTACTCCCAAACCAATCAAATAAATTTTCTTCATTTCGTAATATTTTGTGTTATTATTGGATTGCGGTTGCAAAATTACAATAAAAAATCCGATATAATGTCCAAAAACACAGATAAAATGGTAAAATTATCGCAATCCGTTAACTTGTGTTACAATCTATCTTAATAACTGCAAAAAGCAACGAATTTTAACAAGTCAACAAGTCTACGGGTCAACGAGTTTTTGTCTGACGAGTCGGACTGGTCTGACTCGTCTGACAAGTCCGGCAGGGGATTTTTCGAAGATTCGAAAATTCGATATTTCGATATTCCGAAAATTCGGTTGCGCATTGGTTTGTTGGCTTTCGCTTTTTTTGTTACCTTTGTAGTTGGCATTTAAATTTTTGCACTAATATGGCTGATGGAGAGCGGGGTGCACGTTGTGTGCTCCTGCCGCTTCGTGGCGTGAAAAATTGAGATATGATAGTTCCCGATTATTTGTTGATCTTTCAATCCTGTGCTATGACGGTGATGGCGCTGATGGCACTGTTGCTGTTGTCTTCTCGCTTTTTCCAGCCACACACCACGCTCAACTACGAGAAATCGCGCTGGCTTCTTTTCACTGCCATGCTTCTTGCCGTGGTGCACTATTTGTTGCAGATATTTCTCGGCTTTCGTGCCGCGAGCGATGAGTTGGGCGCACTGGTCAACATGATTTTCTATACGCCAGCCGTCTATCTGGTGTCGTATGCATCGCTCCGCATGGTGAGCGACCGTAAGCATAAACGGCTGTATATGCTTGTGGGCTTCGTGAGTGTGTCGCTGATATTGGTGTGTTTCGTGGTGGGCTATATCTATTATCGTAGCTTGAACATGCCGTTGGCATTGAGGTCTATGGCTGTGGTGTTCTACATTTCGGTTTTCTACTATGCCTTTTATCCTCTCCATGAGCTCTTTCGTGTGAAGCAGTTGGTGGAAAACGAAACCGGTGGCGACATTCGCCAGTTCTTTATATATATGCGTGTGGGCATGGCTGTGCTATTTATGATATGCATTACTGTGCCGTTTGTGATATTCTCTTTGAAGGTTCTTTCTATTTTCGGTCCAATCATCTTGGTGCTGCTGGTGGTATACGTTTTGAGCTTTATCTCTTTCGGCTTCAATCTCACGCCTGTAAGCGACATCATCGACGAGGAATTAGACGACGATAAAGCTAAACCCAATTCTGAAGAAGAGGTTACTGAAGAGGCCAGTGCGCCAACCGCCACCCTTACCGAACAACAATGCAAGCAAATTCGCACCTCCATCGAACGCTGGCGCAAGGCGCAAGGCTACAGCCAGCCCGATGTGAACAGCACCAACCTTGCCGCTAAACTGCGTGTTCCGAAACGCCAACTCATTCTCTACCTTTCGGTGTACGAGGGAAAGACCTTCCGCGTGTGGCTTTCAGAGCTCCGCATCGAGGAGGCCAAGCGTATGCTGATTGAAGACGAAAACTACAAACTTGAGACCATAGCCTACGCCTGCGGTTTCAGCCATCGCAATTATTTGCAAAACCGCTTCAAGGCCATCACTGGTTTCACGCCCCGCGAATGGCAAGAAAACCAGAAAAAAAACTAAGGAGTAAAACCACGTTTCGGGAAAAAACCAAAAATAACCAATACATTTTTGCGATTTTACGGCGAATTGTCGCATTTTTGGCGATTTCGCTGTGGAATAGGTGTTTAGGTGTACGATTTCTATATAAGTCACACACCAAAAAACCCTTAATCGTACACCAAAGGGTAGGAATCTTATACTTTTTGTTAGGAGATTGCCATACATTTGCAGTACAATTTTCAACCGAATACGTATGAATACGATTGATATTTGCTCAGATTTTGATATAATGGCGATATGCTTTGGAGCCATAATAGTATGCATCCTTATAGGCTATGTGTGCTACAAAATTGACAAGCACAATCGCGAAAGGAAATGACTACTATAACAATTACAAGGTGCCCTAACAGTGGAAAAAAATATCACTAATATCACAGAATTACATGGCTTTGTGGGTGTGGAGGTTCGTAGAGGGTGAACCTCCACACTTTTTTCGTGCCCCCCAGTATTTATCCACTGAATCTATATTATATATATATGAGGTGTGGGGGGTAAAAAGGGTTCAGTGGAAAAATACTGGGGAACAGAAACAAAAACATAAAAAACAGCCTTTTAGCGATGCCAGTGCTTCGCACCTG
>OLHA01000519.1_pt1 | contig 22714 bp, 17 predicted proteins | sample 1605961 | NCBI WGS metagenome assembly OLHA01 (sample SAMN03283288) | human gut metagenome | biome: human-associated habitat; material: feces | host: Homo sapiens | place: Peru | collected 2012
TATAACGTCTGTAAAAGCCTTTGAACGCGCCCGCCGTATTGCCTATGTGCCGCAGCTGCAGCGGATATCTTCCCTTACGGTATTTGACACGGTTTTGTCGGGGCGGCGCGGAGCATACTCCTTTCTGCCGGGAAAATCGGACAGAAAACGCACAGAAAGCATTATCGAACAGCTGGGAATTGCCGACCTTGCCGCAAAAAAAACGTACGAGCTGTCGGGAGGAGAACTTCGCAAGGTGTCGGTAGCACGTGCTCTCTGCTCAGACGCAAGGCTGATACTTATGGATGAACCGACCGCAAATCTTGACATTGGCGGGGCGGTGAAGCTCATTGAAACAATCAAAGATATTTCGGAACAAAACAGTGTAACTTTTATCGTTACAATGCATGATATTTCGCTTGCATCTCGTTTTTCTAATAAAATTATTCTGATGAAAAACGGTACCGTTTCGGCAACAGGCGGAACCGAAATTCTCACTCCGGAAAAAATCAAAGAGGTGTATGGCATTGATGCCTCGGTTCATGATTTACACGGAACGACAGTTGCCGTACCTAAGTAAGAAAGGAAAATTAACATGAAAAAAGCAGTGTATGTGCTTATATCCGTTTGTCTTGTTATAATGCTGACGTTAAGCGCTTGTAAAACAAATAATTCCCCTACCGACACTGCCGTGCCGGATAGGGAAAACACGTTACAGCCGGATGACGGTCTTTCCGACCGTTTAACGGTTACCGATATGCTCGGAAGAACAGTCAGCGTGCCTAAAAGCGTAAGGCGGCCCGTGTGCATCGGAGCAGGTTCTCTTCGTCTGTACTCATACATAGGCGACATGTCAATACTTGCCGGCGTTGAACAGTGTGAAAAAGGTTTTTTGATTTCTTCACGACCGTATCAGTATGCAAATGACGGTTTATTTAAATCTTTGCCGTCGGTAGGTGCGGGCGGTCCGCAGGGATCGGCAGATGCCGAGGCAATTTTGTCTGTTTCACCCGATGTTATTTTTGCAATATATATTTCTCTTGAAGCCGCCGATTTTGATGAACTTCAAAAAAAGACGGGCGTACCTGTCGTTGTGCTGAGTTACGGTAAGACCGAGGCTTTTGACATCAATATTATCAAATCGCTTGAACTGATGGGAAAAATTCTCGGACGTGAAGAAAGAGCCGAAAGTGTCTGTTCGTATATCAACTCTTTACAAAGCGATTTGAACAGACGTACCGAAGATATCGCCGACAACGATAAAAAAAGCGTTTATTTGGGCTGTTTAAATAAATTCGGCTCACACGGAATAGGTTCCTCAACAGCAAATTACTCACTGTTTAATGCCGTTAACGCGAGCAATGTGCTTGACAAGGCAGGCTATAAAGGGTACCAAGGGAGCATCGACACGGAAACCTTGATTACGCTTGCGCCGGATGTTATTATTCTTGATGCAGGCGGGATAGGGATTTTCAAGGATGAATACAAAAAGAACACTGCCGCGTTTGACAGCCTTGATGCCTTCAAAAACGGTAATGTTTATGTACAGATGCCGTACAATGCCTATTACACAAATCTTGAAACCGCATATGCCAATGCATATTTTATCGGAAAGACATTGTTTCCCGACCGTTTTTCCGATATTGATATAACCGAAAAACTAAACGAAATCTCTAAAGAGCTTCTCGGGGCGGAATGTTCGGACTATATATACGAAACAGCGGGGGTAAAATACGGCAAGCTGGACTTGAATTTGCTGAAATAAGTTTTAACATTAAAATATTCACGGCTTACAGGTTGTCGCTTTCAAATGCGGCAGCCTGTTTAATTTTTGACCACTCCGCAACAAGGCGGTCAATGCTGTATGCGGCATTTGCAGGTGAAGTCGACGGCAGACAAACGGCAGCTTTTCCGATTGCCGAACGCCGGTACTTATTATAGTATTTTTCCGCGGTTTTTCCGTTCACAAAGATCTGTTTTATTTTTGCAGCCCGAAGTATAACGCTTAAATCGTTCGGTATGACGTTTTTTATGGAGCTGTCGGAACTTCCCTCGACATCACACGACGCGATAACATCCCATAGAGCAATATGATTTTTCAGCAAAAATGCTTTTTTTTCTTCGATTGTTTGAGGCATGTCCGAATTAAAAACGGCTGCAAGCACCCTCCAAAATCTGTTTTGCGGGTGCCCGTAAAAAAATTGATATTCTCTTGACTTTACCGAGGGAAAACTGCCGAGAATCAGAATTTCCGAATCAATATCAAAAACCGGTTCAAACGGATGCAATATTATAGTGATCACCTCTTATCAAATATTATATAAAGAACTGTTACAAAATGCGGAAAGTCTTATTCCGACACAGAAAAAATCCACTGTAATTCTATCAAAATTACAGCGGACTTTATGGCGGAGAGTAAGAGATTCGAACTCTTGATACGCTTATGACGTATACACGATTTCCAATCGTGCTCCTTCGGCCAACTCGGACAACTCTCCAAAATGCTTTACTATTATAACCGACATCAATTTAAAAATCAAGTGTTTTTTTTATTTTTTTTGAAGACGTTGCAGAGCTGCCAACGGTGGGTAAAACTTTTACTCAAATAATATAAAGCAGTTGATTTTTTACTTTCCGAATCTGAAAAAATCATTTTCATCAGACCGCAGCCACCGCAGAAGTCGGCTTGACATTGATGAAACAGTATACGAAAACGAGTTAATTTCTCTGTTTTTTTCGGTGTCTGTCAATTGTACCACTGTATTGTAATCTCTGATATATTTATGCGTAAATCTAAAACCTGTTCGAACAAAAAAGAAAGCCGTATTTCGCGTGCATAAATGCAGTTGAATCACGGCTTTCCCGTATTTTTTATTCTGCGGAGGCAAGACGGATATAGCGCTTAAAGAACTTAACGGCGTCCTCCATTACGGAAACGGGTATACGCTCGTTTGTGCCGTGGGTTGTAAGAAGAAGCGAAGTGCTGACAAGGAACGGAGAATATCTGTAAATATTCTCGCACACTGCCTGATAGTGACAGGCGTCGGTGCCACCCATTACGAGATAAGGCGCGACAACGGCTTTATCGTCCATGCTGTGGCAAATCTTTTCAATAACCTTGAAAGAACGTGTGTCGGTAGGTGAAACGGCGGACGGATTTTTCCATCCGGGAAGAAGATTTATTTCAACCTTTTTGTTTTTTATCACCTTGTGAAGATGTTCAAGCACATCGTCAACCGTCTGACCGGGGAACATTCTGAAATTAACCGTAACGGACGCGCGCTGCGGAAGAACGTTTGCCTGCGGTGAACCCGACGCCATTGTAACACCGAAGGTGGTACGGAGCATGCTTGCCGCGGGAGGTATAAACGACATCGCCTTTGTGAGCGCAGGTTCAAGCAGCTTGAGGTTGCAGGTGACAAGTCTTGCGGGATAAGTGCAGTTTCTGCCGATCTTATCGAAAAGTTCTCGCATCATCGGGGACATTTTCGCCTTGAACTGATGATTTTCAATATCTTTAATAACGTCTGCCAAATGGCCTATTGCGGTGTGATTCGGAGCCTGTGAAGAATGTCCGCCCTTTGCCGTAACGGCAACCTCAACATCGGCATAACCCTTTTCGGCAACGCCGATTCCGGCAAGGTGCTTATTTATCACGCCCTTGACTTCGACCGGAAGAATTGCACCACCCTCGTCAATGATCGCATCGAGATGTACGCCTTTTTCCTTAAGGTAATTACAGATGCATGTAGCGCCGTTTTCACTTGTGGCGCACATAACCTCCTCGTTGTGACCGAGCAGAATGTACACATCGCGTTCGGGAACAAAGCCTTCCGAAAGAAGTGTTTCTACGCTTTCAAGAACACCGATAAGGTGGTTTTTCATATCAAGAGCGCCTCTGCCCCAAATAAACTCACCGTCATCGACGCCCTCAAACGGATCGTGTTTCCAATCATCCAGTGTTCCCTCCGAAATGGGGACAACGTCCTGGTGAGAGAGCAAAGCAATCGGGTCAAGATCGGAGCGGGTTCCTTTCCAGCGGAAGACGAGACTTCCGCGTGCGATAACCGTCAGTTCAAGCTTCTCATGCATCAAAGGATATCTCTCTTTGAGAAAATCATGGAATGCGTCGAATACCGCCCAATCTGTGTTTGCGGCTTCTTTATCGGCAATTGTTTTAAATTTTATGGCATCGGAAAGATTTTTTCTGAAACGGTTGAGATCGACTTTTTCTTCCTCCATCGGAGGAACTTCAACCTTCTCGGGCTTAAAAAGCGCAGCCTTAACGGGAACTGCGGCGGCAGCGGCACCGAGAGCGGCAAGAAGAGTGTACTTTATTTTTTTATCCATAGTTCTTTCACCTCTGAATCGTGTTCAATCGAAATTATACCCCGAAAACGGCTTGATGTCAAGAAAACGCACTGTCCTTTTATTGATACCGCAAAAAAAGAATCTGCCGTCGGGATTTATTTCCGCTTCTTTTCGTCTTCATTCAATTTTACGACTTTGACGGTGTTTTTCTTTTTGTTTCTTCTGCGCGGAACAACGACAAAGATATAAAAGCAAAGCGGCAGAAACACAATTACAACAAGTGCCGCGACAAGCTTGAATGCAAGAGTGGAAACGACGGATTTTACAAGAAATGCGGCATATTTCAGAGGGCTTCGCTCAACATCAAAAGCCGCAACAAGATCGACTTCGGCAATAACCGTATCGGCATATTTTATCGACGCCTTGCCGAGAATGTCTCCTTTTTTTACGGGGGCATTGACTGCGGCGGCGGCAATGTCTGCCGACGGCTCGATGAGAACGCTGCCCGTTTTATCGTCGCCGTCTCCGTTTACGGGAATAAGAGCGGATACATTTTTCGCGGGAACAAGGCTCACGTAGTCATACTTTGACGACAGGTTGACCTTTTTTTCGGCGACATATGTCGACGGATTTGCAACCTCGCACAGCTTTATATGCTTAAAAGTCCAATTATAAAGGTTTTTAGACGATACGAAAGCCATGTTTTCGTTCACTCCGTCGCCGTCGCAGTCATAGAACGGAGCATTGAGGACAACACAGATGTAGTTGTATCCGTCACCCGACGCGGAGCTTATAACACAGTGACCCGCATTGTCGGTGGTACCCGTTTTTCCCGTTTTGACATATTCGCAGTAATAGTCGGATATACCGGAGCTGAACATCTTATTTGTGCTGTTGAGATATCTCGTTTCTGTATATTTATTCGTGGGAGGCATCTCATATCTTGAAGTGCCGGAAATTTCGGTAAAAACGCTGTTTCCGATGCAGTATTTGTAAATAACGCCGAGGTCGCGAGCCGTGGTATAGTGTCTGTCGTCGTCAAGTCCGTGAGCATTGGCAAAGTGCGTAGCAGTGCAGCCGAGCCTTGCAACAAAATCGTTCATCATACCGACGAATGTGTCAATACTGCCGCCGCCGATGTAATCCGCGAGAACATTCGCCGCGTCGTTGGCGCTGTAGACCAAAAGGCAGTACAGCAGATCCCGCACCGACATCTGTTCCCCGACAAGAATACCTGCGGTCGAGCTGTTTGTTCCGTCGAGCAGACGGATGGTATATGCGGGTACGGTAACAACAGTGTCAAGATCGGCACAGTTTTCAATCGTAACTACAGCGGTAACTATTTTTGTTATTGATGCGGGGGCAGCCCGTTTATCAATGTTTTTTTCACTTATGACCGTTCCGTCATCGGCGGAGAAAAGATAATAGATATCCGCCTCGACCTCACTCTCTGACGGCTCGTAAAAGGAAGCATACGTCGCAGGAGCGAAGCAAGACAGTAGAATAAGTACGGAAAATAACAAAGATATAAATTTTTTCATAGACAACTCCCTGTTTTTGTTGTAAAATATTAAAGTAGATTTTTTCTGCGGAGGTTTGGAATTATGATATACGTTACGGGTGATATGCACGGCGACCGTTCGCGCCTTGACAAAAAAAGACTCAAAGCACTGCGCGCGGGCGACACACTGATCGTGTGCGGCGACTTCGGTTTTCTGTGGGACGACAGCAGAGCCGAACAAAAATTCCTGTATAAGCTTTCAAGGCGTCCGTATAACATTTTTTTTATCGACGGCACACATGAAAACTTCGAGCTGCTTTACCGCTGTCCGGTTGAAGAAAAATTCGGAGGAAAGGTGCATGTTATAACCGACAACATATGTCATCTGATACGCGGACAGATTTTCGAGATAGAAGGCAAAACGGTGTTTGCCATGGGCGGCGGACAGAATCCCGACCGCGATCCCGACGATGAGCTTGAAGAAAACGCGACGCACTATGAAATTCCGAGCAAAACGGAGATGCTGACCGCCGTCGAAAATCTCGAAAAACACAACTATAAAATCGATCTTATTGTCACGCACGAGCCGCCGGCAAAAATAAAGGACTTCCTGCTGCTGTCCGAGAACGCTGTTTCCGGTCCCACTGCGCTGCGAGCGTTCTTCGACGAACTTTCGTCACAAACGGAGTACAAAAAATGGTTCTTCGGCAGCATGCATACCGATAAATTCATATCTTCGTCCATGACTGCGGTATTCAACGCCGTGATAAATACCGAGACGGGCGAAAAAGTCTGACGGCGCGTTCGACACCCCGTTTTTACGACACATATATAATTATACCCGATTAACACTGCCGTGTAAATTACTTTTTTCTTAATTTTCTTGACAACGGCACCGTATTGGTTTAAAATTCACTTTACTTATAATATTAAAGAGAAAGGCGAAAAGAAAATGCTTAAATACATTCTCTCACTTGACCAAGGCACAACAAGCTCCCGCACGATTGTATTCAACAAACAGGGCGAAATAGTTTCAAAAGCACAGTATGAATACGAACAAATATACCCCAAAGCGGGGTGGGTTGAGCATAACCCCGAAGCAATTCTGAAAAGTCAGTTCCGTTCGCTTGCCGATGCGCTCATTGACGGCGGAATTGAAGCGAAAGAGATCGCGGCAATAGGCATCACAAATCAGCGTGAAACGACTGTTTTGTGGGACAAACGCACGGGCAAGCCTGTTTACAACGCCATTGTCTGGCAGTGTCGCAGAACCGCGCAGATGTGCGAGGAGCTTAAGGCACAGGGACTCGGCGACTACATAAAAGAACACACGGGTCTTATCATAGATGCATATTTCTCCGCGACAAAGATCAAGTGGATTCTCGACAATGCCGAGGGGGCGCGCGAACTTGCGGAGGAGGGCAACCTTCTTTTCGGTACTATTGACACATGGCTCATATGGAATCTCACAAACGGCAGAGTGCACGTTACAGATTATTCAAATGCGTCACGCACGATGCTTTTTGATGTCGACAACCTCTGCTGGGACAAATATCTCTGCGAAAAACTCGACATTCCGATGTCTATCCTGCCGAGAGTTGCGGCTTCAAGCGAGGTCTACGGCGCAGTGGCACAGGGCATTCCGGGCATCGAGGCACTTGCGGGCATTCCCATCTGCTCCGCCATCGGCGATCAGCAGGCTGCACTTTTCGGTCAGGCTTGCTTCAATCCGGGTCAGGCGAAAAACACATACGGCACAGGCTGCTTCCTTCTTATGAACACCGGAGAAAAACGCGTTCACTCAGAAAACAATCTCGTCACGGGCATTGCATGGGGACTTAACAACAAAGTGGAATACTGCATAGAGGGTTCGGCTTTTAACGCAGGCTCGGTCATTCAGTGGCTCCGCGATGAGCTTAACATCATAAAAAGCGCACCCGAATGCGACAAATACGCGGAGAGCGTTCCCGATTCAAACGGCATATATCTTGTTCCTGCGTTCACGGGACTCGGTGCGCCGTATTGGGACATGTACGCCCGCGCATGCATTGTCGGCATGACACGCGGCACAAACAAAAAACACATCTGCCGTGCGGTGCTCGAAGCGATTACCTTCCAGATGACGGATCTTCTCGAAGCCATGAAAGCTGATTCGGGAATCGAGCTTACCGAGCTTCGCGTCGACGGAGGCGCAAGCATCAGTAACATCATGATGCAGATTCAGGCAAACATGATAAACACACCCGTAAACCGCCCGAAGTGCGTCGAAACGACGGCTCTCGGCGCTGCATATCTTGCAGGGCTTGCAATAGGCTTCTGGTCCGGCATAGACGAAATTGAAAAAATCAGAGAGGTGTCAAAGGTTTTCGCTCCCGAAATGGACAAGGAAGAACGCGACAGACTTTACGGCGGTTGGAAACGCGCCGTCGAAAGATCTCGCGGCTGGGCACAGGACTGACTTTAATATAATCGGAACGGATAATAAAACAGCCTCTATAGCTGCGGCATTAAACAATTTGCAAATCTCAATCAGATAAAATAACCAAAAAAAGGAGTATACAGCAATGAGCAGAGTTTATAATTTTTCGGCGGGTCCTTCAATGCTTCCGCTTGAGGTTCTGAAAAAAGCACAGGAGGAGCTTCTCGACTACAATGGCAGCGGACAATCCGTAATGGAGATGTCGCACCGTTCAAAGGTTTTTGACGATATAATAAAAGATGCGGAAGCTCTTTTCAGAGAGCTTATGAACATTCCCGATAACTACAAGGTTCTGTTTTTGCAGGGCGGAGCATCCACGCAGTTCGCCGCTATTCCGCTTAATTTTATGCAGAAAAACAAAAAAGCGGACTACATCATCACCGGCGTATGGGCGAAAAAGGCATTCCAGGAGGCACAAAAATACGGCAATCCCCGTGCCGTCGCTTCCTCCGCAGACAAAACCTTCTCATATATTCCCAAAGTTTCAAAAGAAGACATCGACCCCGAAGCGGACTATGTCTATTACTGCATGAACAACACGATTTACGGCACAAAGTTCCCCTACATTCCCGAAACGGGCGATGTGCCGCTTATCGCAGACATTTCTTCATGCTTCCTCTCAGAACCGCTTGACGTAACAAAATTCGCTATGGTTTACGGCGGCGCGCAGAAAAACGTCGCACCGGCGGGACTTGTTGTTGCAATCATCCGCGAAGACATGCTCGGCAACGCTGCCGACATCACTCCCACCATGCTCAACTACAAAATTCAGGCGGACGCGGATTCTCTCTACAATACTCCCCCATGCTTTACAATCTATATGTGCAAACTCGTGCTCGAATGGATAAAGGAACAGGGCGGTCTTGAAGCCATAAAGGCTAACAACGTCAAGAAGGCGGGCATTCTCTATGACTACCTCGATTCCTCGAAGCTTTTCAAGTCCGTTATACCCGTTGAGGATCGTTCTCTTATGAACATTCCCTTCATAACCGGTAATGAAGAACTCGACGCCAAGTTTGTAAAAGAAGCGACGGCAGCCGGATTTATCAACATTAAAGGTCATCGCACCACGGGCGGAATGAGAGCATCGTGCTACAACGCAATGCCTGTTGAAGGCGTCGAAAAGCTCGTTGAATTTATGAAAGAATTTGAAAAAGCCAATTCATAACAGGGAGAAAAAGTTTATGTACAGCATCTTAACTCTCAATAAAATATCGCCGAAGGGTCTTTCCCGGCTGCCTGCAGAAAAATTTACATGCAGTGACAGCGCCGCAAACCCCGACGCAGTTATAGTTCGCTCCGCATCGATGCACGACACGGAGTTTGCATCAAATCTTCTTGCAATAGCAAGAGCGGGCGCGGGCGTAAACAACATTCCGGTCGACAGATGCACCGAAAACGGCATCTGCGTCTTCAATACTCCGGGTGCAAACGCAAACGCCGTTAAAGAGCTTGTTATCTGCGGACTGTTTCTCGCATCGAGAAAAATCGCCGCCGGAGCACAGTGGTGTCTTACGCTCAAGGACAGTGACGAAGTATCCAAAAAAGTTGAAAAGGGCAAGAGCGCATTTGCCGGTCCCGAAATTCTCGGAAAAACACTCGGCATAATCGGACTCGGCGCAATCGGCATTCTTGTTGCAAATGCGGCAAAAGCTCTCGGTATGAACGTTATCGGCTACGACCCGTTTATATCCGATGCGGCAAAAGCGCGTCTCACCGACGGAATTACGGTAACGGCAGACCTTGACAAAATTTTTGCCGAATCGGATTACATTACCGTGCACGCGCCGCTCACGGATTCCACACGCGGAGTCATCAACGCCTCAAGCCTTTCAAAGGCAAAGGACGGAGTGAGAATACTCAACTTCGCAAGAGGTGAACTCGTGGCTGAAAACGACATTATTGAGGCGCTTCAAAGCGGCAAGGCGGCTGCATATGTAACCGACTTCCCCACAGCGGCGCAAATCGGCGTCGACGGCGTAACGGCGCTCCCCCATCTCGGTGCGTCCACTCCGGAAGCGGAGGAAAACTGCGCAATAATGGCCGCAGAACAGCTTGCCGACTATCTTATTAACGGCAATGTTAAAAATTCCGTCAATTTTCCCTCCGTTTTGTCAGAACGCTGCGGAAAAATCAGGCTTACCGCAGTTTCATGCACCGATGCTGCCGGCAATATCGAAAAAGCACTTTCAAATTCAGGCGTTGATGTCAAAAACACGGCGTCCGGCGAAAAGAAAGGTGTTTATTACTCGATATTCGATGTTGACGACGATATAACCGACGAAACCGTGGAGGCTCTTAAAAGCACCGACGGCATAATTTCGATCAGAATAATTTGACGGCAGGGAAAATATGGATAAATACGCAAGATTCAGATATCAGCCGTGCATTCCTCTCGGAAAAGACGGCAGAAAAGTCACGGGTTCTTCGGCACATGCTGCGCTTTCGAGAAAAGCCGCCGGTGAGGGTACTGTGCTTCTCAAGAATGAAAACGGACTGCTCCCTCTGAAAAAAGGGACAAAAATCGCGCTTTTCGGCAAAGCAACAATCGAATACATTAAAGGCGGCGGCGGAAGCGGAGACGTAAACTGCGCCTATATCCGCAATGTTTTCGACGGTTTTAAGCAAAAAGAAGCAGAAGGCAAGGTAACGGTCTTCATGCCGCTTATCGACTTTTACAAGGCATACGTTAAGGAAGAAAGCAAAAAAATCCCGACACGAAAGCAGGTCGAAAAGACTTGGGACATTGTCAACGCCATGGATTTCTGCAAAAAGAAGGACGATATTATCTATGACACTTTTGCAAGCATGCACGTTGACGAGGCGGACGTTTCGGACGAGCTTATAAACGATGCGGCGGCGAACTGCGACGCGGCAATTGTTACTTTGAGCCGTTTTTCGGCGGAGGGCGTAGACAGACGCGCAATCGCCGGTGACTATTATCTCTCCGACACCGAAAAAAGCCTTATCGACAGAGTATCGTCAGCGTTCCGTTCGACCGTTGTTGTGCTCAATTCGGGCGGCGTTGTCGACTGCGAACACTTTGCCGAAAGCAAAAACGTGCAGGCTGTTATATATGCGTGGCAGGGCGGCATGGAGGGCGGCGCGGCGCTTGCCGATATAATATGCGGCGACGTCAATCCCTCCGGCAAGCTTTGTGACACGATACCTAAATCATACGATTATTACGCAAACGCCGCCGAATTTCCGGAGGGCTTTGAGCATCTCGACTATTTTGACGACGTATATGTCGGATACCGCTACTTTGAAACTGTCCCGGGCGCGGCGGAAAAAGTACGCTACCCGTTCGGCTTCGGACTTTCCTACACGTCTTTTGAAATGAAAGGCGCGTTCGCAGGCGAAGCGGACGGAAAAATAACCGCGGTCGTCACCGTGAAGAACACAGGGAAACTCCCCGGCAAGGAAGTGGTGCAGCTTTATTACGGCGCGCCGCAGGGCAAGCTTGGCAAACCGTCAAAGGAGCTTGCCGCATTTGCAAAGACAAAGCTTCTTGCACCGTGTGAGGAAGAAACCGTCGCTTTGAGCTTTGAAGTAAATGATATGGCGAGCTTTGACGACCTCGGGAAGATTGAAAAATCGGCATTCATCCTTGAAAAAGGTGATTATCACTTCTTTATCGGCAACAGCGTCAGAAATGTCGCGGCACTTGACTTTACATACACACTCGCGGAGGACAAAACCGTCCGTCGCGCAAAAAGCCTTTTAGCACCGTATAAGCTTGAAAAACGCATGCTCTCCGACGGCTCGTTCGAACCGCTCCCGCAGGGTAACCCCGAATTTCACAGCGGCACGGTTGCCGACAGCGGAGCAAAAGCACCCGCAGAAATTGTTCTGTTTGACGAAGTCGGAGAAAAAGCGTCTCTTGACGAATTTATCAGGCAGTTCACCGACGATGAGCTGATCGAATTTGTCGGCGGCAGACAGAATCAACCGGGCGTATGCAACACGGGCGCTTTCGGAGGCATGAAACGTCTCGGTGTTCCTCCGATACCCACAGCCGACGGTCCCGCGGGGCTTCGTCTTGACACAAAGACGGGCGTATCTACCACCGCTTGGCCGTGCGCGTCGCTTCTCGCATGCACGTGGAACACTGCTGTTATCAACGAAGTAGGCGCGGCAGGCGGTGCGGAGCTTCGCGAAAATAATCTCGGAGTTTGGCTTGCGCCTGCTATGAATATACATCGCAATCCCCTTTGCGGACGCAACTTTGAGTATTTTTCCGAAGATCCCCTGCTCGCGGGCAAATGCTGCGCAGCAGAAGTCAGAGGAATACAGTCCAACAAGGTCGGTGCAGCCGTAAAGCATTTCGCGTGCAACAACAGAGAATCAAACAGATTTGAAACGGATTCGAGAGTATCCGAAAGGGCGCTGCGCGAAATTTATCTCAAAGGCTTTGAAACGGTTGTAAAAGAAGCCGATCCGTGGTCGGTAATGTCATCATACAATCTGATAAACGGACGGCACACATCATCAAGCTATGAGCTTCTCACAGAGATGCTGCGCGAGGACTGGGGCTTCAAAGGTATGGTAACCACCGACTGGGGCGCACACAGCCGTCACTCGGACGATATCAAAGCCGGCGGTGATATGAAGATGGGCGAGGGTGAACCCGATGAGCTGCGACAGGCGCTTACCGCGGGAAAAATAACCCGCGCCGAGCTTGAAGCATGCGTCAAACGTATTCTTGAGCTTACAATGAAGACCGCCGAATAAACAATCGACGATAATAATTAAAATCGGCTGCAGGGCACGGTGTAAATCCGAAAGCCTTGCAGCCGTTGCTTTTTTATGCTGTTTATCAGTTCTCGCTCTTTATTGCAATATTAAACCCGTGCTCCTGAAGGAACGGTTTTATGCGTTGTGCGTGATTGAGCAGTGAGCTTATGGACATGTCATGGTTGAGCGCGTCGATAAGAAGCGAAATATATTTTGAAAGATCGACCTCACAGTACCATTCCCTGCTCTTTAACTCGGGCGTACGGTAAATAAGATTTGTGGTGAATACCTTGTCTATGTAATGGTCTTTGTATGCCTCGTCAAAAATATCAAGTCCGTTGCAGAAAAGTCCGAAGGCACAGCAGACAAAAATTCTGTTGGCGCCCATCGCCTTAAGCTTTTTACTGACTTCAATCATGGATTCACCGGACGAAATCATGTCATCGACAACGATAACGTCCTTGCCGTCGAGATTCGAGCCTAAAAACTCATGTGCGATTATCGGATTTCTGCCCTTTACGACGCGTGAATAATCACGTCTCTTGTAGAACATGCCGAGATCAAGTCCCAGAACGGATGAATAGTAAACGGCTCTGTTCACGCCGCCTTCGTCCGGAGAAACTATCATGAGATGTTCTTTATCAATTTTAAGACCGTCGATATTGTTTACAAAAGCCTTTATCATCTGATATGTGGTATACACGTTTTCAAAGCCTTTAAGCGGAACGGCGTTCATAACTCTGGGATCGTGTGCGTCAAAAGTGATTATATTGTCAACACCCATTTTTTCGCAAAGCTCCTGGAGCGCCAATGCGCAGTCGAGCGATTCGCGCGCCGCGCGTTTGTGCTGACGTCCTTCATAAAGCATGGGCATTATAACGTTTATCCTGCGCGCTTTGCCGGCAGTCGCGGCTATTGCACGCTTGAGATTTGCATAGTGCTCATCAGGGCTGTAGGGCACCTTCATGCCGTACATTTCATGGGTAATGCCGTAGTTGTAGCAATCGCAAAGAATAAAGACATCATATCCTCTTACCGATTCCTTGAGCATGCACTTCCCTTCACCCGTACCGAAACGGGGAAAGTTTGCTTTAAGTAAATAAGTGCTGCGTTCATAACCGTTAAAAGCTATGGTGTCTTTGTGTTCGCTCTCTCTCTTGAGTCTCCAATTTACAAGATAAGAATCAATTTTTGCGGCAATTTCTTCTGTGCCGGGCAGTGCAATAATACCTAATGTGCCAAAAGGAACGTTTTGGATATTATCGGTGTAGACAGGCATATAATCACTCCTGAATTCTTTATTGTTCGCAATTTCCGTCGGGAATCGGCCGACAGACCTTACATATACTATTTTACAACAATTTCAGACTTTTTCAAGGTTAAATACGTAATTCGACCCCTAAAATATGTCAGAACATTCTGCGTCTGTTTTGTGTATTTTCACAAAACGCCCGCAAAACACCATTTACATTTTTGCTCATATGTGATAATATGTATATAAAAGCACGTCGGAGGTCTGTTTATGCTTGAAAAACTCAACCGCAAAAAAAATCTGCTGACCGAAACCGGCAGCGAAATCATTAACGGACAGGGACTCGGTTATGTCGCCGACATGCGCTACGGTCTTTTTCCCATGTCATACAACGGATGCGAGATGATCGCGATATACAATCTCCTTATTCTCGAAGGAAGACACGGAAATTCACTCACCGACATCTGCTCCGAAATGTATAAAACCGCCTGCGTTTTCAGCGGACTGCTCGGCTCTAATGTCTACGTGCTCGATAAATATTTTACCCGTCACGGAATGCCTGTTTTGAAAACGCTCTCACGAGACAGGTTTTTTGAGTATCTCGGCAACTGCAAATACGGAATAATTTCTTTTTGGAACGACAATAACCCGTTTAAGGGCGTACACACCGTCTGCATCGAAAAAACAGACAACGGCTACAGAATCTATAACAGAAGCAACCGCCGATGCTCCCCTGCGGACTACACGACCGCCGACGAAGCAGTATCCCGTCATCGTTTTATGGCAGGTTATTGCCTTTACCAACCAGTAAACACAATGCGTCCGAAATAAAGCACAAAAACATCTTGAATATTCTTCGGAATGTCGCTATAATATATCTGTTTTTCAAAACTAAAGAAAAAATTTTTTTGTTTCTTTTTTTTCGCTCAAAATACCTTTTTTTACGCTCAAAATACTTTTTTCAAAATTTTTATTTAACAAACACGCGGATGTGGTGGAATTGGCAGACACGCAAGATTTAGGTTCTTGTGCTTCGGCATGCAGGTTCAAGTCCTGTTATCCGCACCATATCGAGTGTTCTTAACCAACCTGAGAGTTGGATGTGGACACTCGATTTCTTTTTGCCCTTTTGTACCTCTTTGTATGCATGAGCAGGAGCTGTCCTGCTCTTTTTTGTTATGCCGATCGTGCGTTCGGAACATATTCCACGGCAACGCCCTTGCGAGTTTCTTCTCGGTAGTTGCGCCTGCTCCCAAGGCTCGGCAGCTCCAGATACCCTACAAACTTATAGTGTATCTTTATCATCTGTTTGCGGTTTTTGCCCGTGCCTGTGACCTCGTACACATCTATACGGTCAATGAGTTCCCGCAGCAGCGGTGCAGTCAGCTTATCCATCTGCATAAATTTCCGAACGGCGGTAATGAATTTTTCTTTTCCAAGCTGCATTTCATCCACCTCCGACAGGCGTTTACGGTATGCGGAGATTTTCTCTTTCAATTCCAACCGTTCCGTCTCGTACTTGCCCGAAAAACGCATAAACATCTCGTCGCCCAGCTTGCCCGATACATTGTCCTCATAGCACTTAATGCACAGCTCCGCTACCTGCTCACTGCGCGCAATACACTTTTGCAGCTCACCCTCAATGTGCTTTTTCTCTTTGAGAATATCTGCATTGGTTTTATCGGCAAGCAGCATAGCAAAGCTTTCTTCGCCATCGCACAGACATTTGGATAAGCGGCGAAGTTCCAACATTACCACCTGCTCAATAGCGTCGGCTCTGAGATAATGGGTTGAGCTGCAAGTTCCTCGGTTGCCGTGATAATTGCCGCACATAAAGAATGGAATATCTTCCTTATCGTGCTTGATGTTAAACCACAGTTTCCGCCCGCAATCGGCGCAGTAAAGCAAGTCACAGAACATATTGCGCTCCCAATTCTCCGGCTTCGGATTCCGTCGGCGTGTTTTACCGATCAGCTTTTGCACCTGCTCAAATACCTCACGGTCAATGATCGGCTCGTGAACGCCCTTGAATATCATCCATTTTTCTTCGGAATTGAGAATGCGGGTTTTGTTTTTGAACGATTTTGAGTAGGTCTTAAAGTTGATCACATCGCCGCAGTATTCCTGCTGAGCAAGGATTTTTGAAACGGTGGTCTTGCACCATTTGTACGGATTCGGCTGTGTTTTCTTGCCGCCACGGGGTAACCCCTTGCTTTGCCAATACGCCATCGGAACCAGCACTTTTCGCTCCTGCAAAAGTCGAGCTATGGTTTCTGCTCCTTTTCCCTCCAAGGTCATCTTAAAGATGTCCTTTACTACTGCCGCCGCTTCGGGGTCGATAATCCATTTCTTTTTGTTTTCGGGAGATTTCATATACCCATACGGCGGTTGGGATAGCGGCTCACCGGAAGTACCTCGGATACGGTGGGCAGACCGCACCTTTCGGCTGATGTCACGGGCGTACATTTCGTTCATCACATTCTTAAACGGTGCGATCTCGTTTTCGCCCTCGTCACTGTCAACCAAATCGTTGATCGCAATGAACCGCACATTGTGGTCAGGGAAATAAATATCCGTGTATTGTCCGACGGTGACATAGTCACGCCCAAGGCGGGATAGATCCTTGACGATAACGGTAGAGATATAGCCCATTTCAATATCATCCAGCATTGCCTGAAAGCCAGGACGGTCAAACCGTGTGCCGGTGATGCCGTCATCTATCTAAAAGCCGTCTTTGATACAATTTTATTTTTACAGAAAAACGGGTTCAAATTGCTCGGACGGGTTCAAATTCTGTAACCTTTCCGTAGATAAGGCTCGGAATTTTCAATTTTTTCATTCTGCTATCAGAAACCGGCGTTATAATGGTTTCTGATATTTTTTCTTTTTTATCCGACACTTTGGCGTTCTCAATTGTATTAGTAGTGAAAGGAGGGCGAGGCGAGATGTCAAAATCTTTGTTGCGTACGGACAAAGAGATTGCGGAGATCTACAAACGCCACAGTAAAACTGTTTATCGCGTCTGCTTTGCTTACATGAAAAATCCTGCTGATACCGAGGATGCAGTTCAGGATACATTCTTCCAACTAATCAAGAGCGGTCCCGCTTTTGAAAGCGAAGAACACGAAAAGGCATGGCTCATCAGAACAGCCATGAACATTTGTAAAAATGTCCTGCGGCATTGGTGGCGCAGACATGAGAACATCGAGGATTTCTACAATCTGCCCAACTCCGAAAAAATCGAAACGGACGATATTTTCAAAGTGGTTATGGAACTCCCCGAAAAGTATAAGACCGTGGTCTATCTGTATTATTATGAAGGATATACCAGCGTGGAAATCGCAGGCATCCTGAAAAAGCCGCAATCGACAATCCGTAATTATTTGCACGAGGCTCGTGCCATCCTCAAAGAAAGGTTAGGTGATGATTTCGATGAAGAACAATAAAATCATTACTTCTTGGGACAAAATCGAACCGAGCGATTCTGCCAATGATCGTATGCTTTCTGCGATTTTAGAGAGGAACCGTTCTGTTCATGACAGAAAGGATAAGGTGAACTATATGTCACAGAGAAAGAATTTCAAAAAGTTCCTGATTCCAGTTGCCGCTTGCCTGGTAGCCATAGTCGCAGTAACAGGAATTGTTGGCAGCAATATGGGATGGTTTGGTTCTAAAGGTTATACTGTTAATCTTGCAAACGGTGACTCCATTGTCTATCACATCGGAAGTACCAACGTGGCAAGTATTCATGTCGGCTATCCCGTTTCATCGCGTGAACTGACAGATGCAGAATTGGACGCCATACTTCCTGAAACCACTGAACGAAGATCAGCCATCGGAACTTTCCGAGAGGAAAACGGGGAGCTGCTCCGAGTCGAAGGAAAACTCGGTGATGCGACAATCATATTTGCCCAGGATAATTTTCCAATAAGCGATGTGGTTCTGGAAGGAAACGAAAGCAGCTCATCGGTAAACGGAATTCCTGTCACTACGGGATACTTTGTTACCAGTCCCAACAGCAGAGGTGAGCAATCCGCAATATTCTTCGCTTCGTTCTCCATTGGAAATACGAATGTGTTTGTGGAGTGTTATGGAGACAAAAGTGATGCAGATGCGGTAAGTCAAGAAACGGCAGATTTGATTTTCAGCATCATAACAAAAGGTGAGCCCGATTTTTCGGCTATTACAAAGTAAGACAGAAAAGCTCCCCACATCGGTTCAAAGTGAGCCGTTGTGGGGAGTAATCTTTACACTCGGATTTCCATTCCGTTGTGGAAGGTCACCCGGATGTCATCCTTGCTGTAGACCGTGATGTAATCGCACATGGCGTACCAGGTTCCTTCGTCAAAGTAATCGACCTGCTCCGGCAGTGACCGCAGGACTTCCATGAAGTTCTCCATCATTTGTCGCTGTGCCTGCCGCTTGGCGATTGCCGCCTGTGTTTCTTCCAGCTTTGCCTTCGCCGTATCGAAACGCTGAACCAGGGTATCATAGCGTTTCTCGTACTCGGTCTGGTCCTGTGCGACACGGGCATTCTCATCAATGCAGTTCTGTATCAGTTCAGCGACCACATTCATCTCGCCATTCTGCTGACCTGCCTCCGCTTCAAGTTCATCGGTCAGGAAAGCCGTGTCTTTGATTTCTTCAAAGCCTGCAATGATGAGGTCACGCTCTTTGCAGAGAATGTTCAGAGCCTTGATAAAAATCTGCTTGATGGTTTCTTCGTCCAAATGCGGCGTAGAGCATTTTTCTTCGCCGTCAAACTTGTGATTGCACTGCCAGATGACCTTTCGGTACTTGTCGTTGGAGTGCCAGACCTTTGAGCCGTACCAGCTGCCGCAATCACTGCATATAATCTTGCTGGAAAAAATGCTCACGCTGCTGTTGCGATTCTTTCCCGGCTCACGAGCCTGCATCAGAATCTGCACACGGTCGAATACCTCCGGGCTGATAATTGCCTCGTGGTTTCCTTCCACATAGTACTGCGGAACCTCGCCCTCATTCTTCTTTTTCTTCTTCGTGAGGAAGTCCGTGGTGTAGACCTTCTGCAGCAAGGCGTCGCCCTTGTACTTCTCGTTGGTTAGAATGGATTGAACCACAGCCTTGCCCCAGACCTTCTTACCACCGGGAGTAGGTATCCCTTCCTCGGTCAGCAGTTTTGCAATCTGGTAAGGCGAACGTCCTTGAAGGAAGTATCCGTAGATTTTTCGCTGAGCGTGGCTTTGAACTGATCCACCAGCGCCTGTGCTACCACTGTTTCCTCCACATTCTGCGACGGGTCCGGCTCCTCGTATTCCTGTCCGCCGTGGTTGTCGGCATAGGCCTCCTGAAATTCCTCCAGTGAGATCATCGGGTGCCTGGTGCGGGTGTGGTACCATTGGCGGATGAAGTCCGTTTTCTGGTTGCTTTTCCGAAAGTCGAAGTCCTCGAAACAAGGATATTCCCGCGCCACTTGGATGATTTCGTTCATCCGGTGCTTTTTCATCACATTGGGCACAATGTAGCGCAGATAGATGTCGATCTGCCATTCCGGTACATACCCCAATTCCGAGTGGCAACCTTTGAATAATTCGCCGGCGGATGCCAAGATGCCTTCGTCCGTCAGCTCTTGGATCCAGTAGTCCGGGCAGTGGGCAAACCGCCACGCCGGGTCGTAGCCGGAGTAAATTTCCATATACTCGCCGAAGCCCATATATGGCCAAACCATAAAGGCGGTGGCGTCTATGATGAGCAGCTGGAACAGATCGCTCTCCACGAACTCACAGGCGGCCCGGTTACGGAGCAGCACCTGCGGATTCCGTGGGATGGCGTTCAGCTCCGCCCCACAGCGGGACAGGATGCTTTTCGGGATGAAGTAGTAGAACGGGATGTACTCTGCGTTGCGGAACGGCGTAGGCGGGCCGTCCTTTCTGGTCAGCATAATTGGCATTTTTATCGTCTCCTTTCCAGAGGGCCAGCGCCCTCTATTTTTTTAACGGCATAAGCAAACGCCGATTGTTCCTGCTTTTCAAAAATAATTTTAGCATAGTTGCTGTCCAATAAAAATCCCTACAAGCGCAGAAAACGAAAAAAGCCCCGGTGCGGATCAAGAAACCTGAAACGCACCGGGGCTGAACGAAAATCCATAGATTCGATTCTTGTCACCGATTTTCTTACAATAATCGGTGACAATTTCTGTTTTCATACTTTTCGAGTAGAATATTAAAAAATGCTCGGAGGTAAATACACAATGGAAGGACGAGTTATTACGGCAAAGATGATTGCCGAATTCAAGGAACATCTTATCTTGGAGGAAAGGAGCGTGGCAACCATTCAGAAGTATATTCGGGATGTAAAGGCGTTTATGGCATACGCGCAAAACAGCGCCATTACAAAAGAAACCGTCATTGCATATAAGAAATATTTGCAAGAGAACTATGCTGTGCGGAGCGTAAATTCGATGCTTGCAAGTATCAACAGCTTCTTTTCGTTTTTTGGCTGGAATGATTTGAAAGTAAAATCATTGAAGCTTCAGCAGCAGGTTTTCTGCCCCGAAGAAAAAGAGTTGACAAAGGGAGAGTACACCCGACTGTGCCGGGCAGCGGTGCGAAAACGCAATGAACGGCTTAACCTGATTTTGCAGACGATATGCGGCACAGGTATCAGGGTCAGCGAATTGCAATATATAACGGTTGAGGCGGTAGAACACGGAGAGGCAGTCGTAAACTGTAAGACCAAGACCCGATCCGTATTTATTGTAAAGGAACTAAGGCAAAAATTGCTCCGCTACGCAGCAGAGCAAAATATTAAAAGCGGTATGATTTTTGCGACCCGCACGGGCAAGCCGATAAGCCGCACGAACATCTGGCGGGAAATGAAGGCGTTATGCGTGGAGGCGAATGTCAATCCTGAAAAGGTGTTTCCGCATAACCTGCGTCACTTGTTCGCCCGTGTGTTCTATGGAATTGAAAAGGACATTGCAAAGCTGGCGGACATTCTCGGTCACTCAAGTATCAATACCACAAGGATCTATATCATCTCAACAGGGACTGAGCACCGCCAGCGCATGGAAAATATGCGGCTCATAATATGAAAAAGGCCGCCAAAAGCGGCGGCAGAAACATAATCGGTATTATGTTGTATTGAGCACATACAAATACGCACCCAGCTAAATTTACATAATAAATTATAGCACAGTCTGCGCAGAATGTAAATAGTTTTAATTGAGGAAAGTATGAAAAGTCAGAATTGTCCGAATTTAAGCATGGCAATGAAAGCCTTATTGTTCGTTTTTTCGAACACGGTAATAAGGCTTGGCTTTTTATACGCTTTTTTAAGCAGCTCTATTTCTGCTAAGGAAAATCTGCTTTGTTTTCTACAACATAATACCGATTATGTTTCCAACGAAGCAAGTTTTTCCTGCCGCATAATCTGCGGCAATTATTTGGGCGGAAAAGTCGCAAGAAGTTGCGAGAATTATTTTTGAACTTGGTATGCGAAAGTCGGAGGCAAAGGATTCGTGTGATGCTGTTGCGCATTGATGTGATATGAGAATCAGTTATAAAAAGCTATGGATACTTCTAATTGAAAAAGATATTTCGCCTGCAACGCTGAGAAAAGACCTGAGCATTGCAACAGGCACAATGACAAAGCTGCGAAAGAACGAAGAGGTAGCGTTATCTGTACTACTGAGAATCTGTCAATATCTGCATTGCAATATAGGCGATATATGCGATGCAGTTGAAAGTGACATATAGAATATAGAATATTGGCTTGATAAGGACAACAAGGACGGCATTTCAAAATGTACTTTGATAAAATGAAAAGGCTGAAAATCAAGATCGACTAATTAACGGAGGAGAAGATATGTCTTTTTGCACGAACTGCGGTGCACAAATCGCAGAAGGGGCCAAGTTCTGCACAAATTGCGGCGCTGCAAGCACCCGACCTGAGAGCGGCAGAAAAACCGTTTATGACGGTAATGTACATAAGTGTCCAAACTGTGGAGAAGCCCTCACTGCCTTTGCTTCGGTCTGTCCTACCTGCGGATATGAAATAAGAGGGAAATCGGCGGTTGCTTCGGTCCAGACCTTTTACAGTGATCTCAGCAAAGCGCAAACAACAGAGCAAAAGGATCGTATGATCCGCAACTTTCCCATTCCGAACACCAAAGAGGATATTATTGAATTTATGATATTGGCATCTTCCAATATCCTCGGAGAGGATGAACGAGATATTTACGAAGCGTGGCTTGCAAAATTTGAACAGGCATATCAAAAGGCCTTGATCTTGTTTGCGGGAGATCCCGACCTTGTCAGGATTCAGCAGATTTATAGCAACTGTCAAATCAACATAGATACCGAAAAGCGGAGAAAAATCGGAAGATTTACTACCGACACCATAATCCGAAATATTGCTGCCTGCGTCGGTGTAGTTTTAATGATTGCTTCGGTATTTATTGATCGTACTGGCGGGG
>OLHA01000520.1_pt1 | contig 22676 bp, 10 predicted proteins | sample 1605961 | NCBI WGS metagenome assembly OLHA01 (sample SAMN03283288) | human gut metagenome | biome: human-associated habitat; material: feces | host: Homo sapiens | place: Peru | collected 2012
CATTTAAAGCTCTTGCACCCCACGGTGAACCGCTTGCGGTGCCCGAATAAATGACATTCGGAACACAACGAAATGCATCTTCACCAATTTCCGTGACGCTACCCGGTATCGTTATGCTCGTGAGGCTGCCGCAGTTGGCAAAAGCATCGGATCCGATGCTTGTGACACTGTCCGGTATCGTTATGCTCGTGAGACCTGTGCAATCGAAAAATGCAGAATCACCGATGCTTGTGACACTGTCCGGTATCGTTATGTTCGTAAGACCGCGGCAGTCGGAAAATGCCCTGTCGCCGATGCTTGTAACACTGTTCGGAATCGTTATGCTTGTGAGACTGTCGCAGCCGGAAAATGCTTCGTTGCCGATGCTTGTAACGCCATCCGAAACGACGGCAGAACGAACAAGTGTCGTTTCCCATGGCGGTATATATTCCCACGAGTAATCGTACATGGCTCCCGTGCCGCTGATTGTAAGCAGACCGTCGCTGTCAAGCGTCCATGTGACGTTGTCGCCCTCTGCGCCGCATTCACCGCTGTCAACTATCGTTGCGGCATCGGCTTTCGGCGCAAGCGCGAAGCTGTCGATTCCGAGTTTTTCGGCAGTTAACACGCCTGCGCACAGGCACAAAAGCACTGCAAAAAGTGTCAAAATCTTTTTCATTTTTTAGCTCCTTTTTTCCGACAAACGCAAAATACGTCCGCCGTTTCTACATACGATTTGATGTAAAACCAACCCGCGCACCCCGAAAGCGCTGTGTTTTCGGGGCTGCTTTGCGTGAGGTTAATTCTTTACCAATGTTTTTTTCCGCATTCGCAGAACTCGTTTATTTTGAACAATTTATTGAAAAATCTGATGATCCTCCAGAAAAATTGCGAAAATTTGTTTGTAGAATGGCAGATATGCGAGCAGCTTTGAACAGGAACATCGACGGATTCGCCGCAGATATCGCATTTGCCGTCACCGTTTTTATCGGAATGACCGAGCGGTTTCACCTCACTGTCGGAGAATGTGTAATTGCACACCTTGCATGTGTGCACCGTGCAGCCGCTCTCCGTGCATGCGGCGGGTATAACGGTATCAACATAGCTGTGTCCCGTCGGCTCGGTTTCACTGTCTGTCATGACATAGCTGCAAACCGTGCAGGTACGTTTTGTGTAACCGCCTTCGGTGCACGTTGCGGGAACGTCTTCTTCGACAAAGCTGTGTTCAAGCGCGGGGATGTCGTCACATGTAAACGCGCCGCAATGTAAACAGACTTCGATATGCCAGCCGTCGGAGGCACAGGTCGGTTCAACGTGACGTTTTTCGACAAAAGCATGTCCGACTGCGGGTATAACAACCTCCTCTTCAGCCGAGCAGTAACAGCAAAAGCGCGTTATTTTGCCGCTGTTCGTGCATGTGGCATAAGGCGGTTCGTCCTCACTCAAACAGTTTATCCACTCATGCCCGTCGGAACAATCGGATATCCGAACATGGTTTATTCCGTTTTCTTCTGCATATTTCCATGCCGCCGACTCCGGATTGCAGTGGATCGTGGCTGTTTCAAGTCCCCAATTGCTGATATCCAACTCATCATCTTCAATTACAATGTTTTCAACGATATCCGGATCGCAAGTTATCCATTTAATATATGTATCACCATAATACAGATACTCGTCGGGATTCTTTTCGGTTCTTTTCGGAATAAAAATGTATTCTAATCCCGTGCGCCAAAAGGCATCCGAATCAATTTGCTTCAAATGGCTGTTTTCGGCAAACCTCACTCTTCTCAATGACAGACAAAGAAGAAATGTTCTCCCGCGAATTTGCTCAACACTTGCGGGAATGATTACTTCGGGTATCTCGCAATAATAGAATGAAACACTTTGAATGTATTTAATCCCTGCCGGAAAAACAACCTTTGTGCGTCCCATGGGATAGCGCTCTAAGTATTTTCCGCTTTTATCACAGAGCACGCCGTCGACCGATGAATATCCGGTATTGTCTTCACTGACGTCAATATTTTGTAAATTATTGCATTTAAGTGCAAACATAAACATACCACATTCGAAGCATTCTTCCGAATTCAATCCCGCTCCGAGCTTAATATCCGTAACTGCGGGGCAGTCATAAATCATTGTCCCATAGGCATATGTTACACAGTCGGGGATTTCAATGCGTGTTACGGTACGGTAGTTTTCATAAGCGTATGTCCCGATCTTCGTCGCGCTCTCATGAAGCGTGCCGTCGTATGCGGCTTCGGGCATTTTCACAAGCATACCGTCCTTTGTATACAGCGCGCCTTTGTATGAGAACAGCGTCTCATTGCCATCGGCAACCGTTATTTCTTCAATCGGCGTTGTGCCCGTAAAGATTCCGTTCCTATTGTCTATCTTTGCTGTCGAAGGCAGGCTTAAGCGCTTAATGCCGGAATCGTAAAACGCTTCAAATGAAATATCGGTAATCCCCTCCGGAACCGTAAGATCTTCAAGCTTTTCCAACCCTGTGAACATATAGGAGGCAAGCTTCATTTCCGTTACGGATTCCGACGCAGGTATGATTTCGACATGCTCGATATCATCCTTAAACAAACCGTATGCGGGCGCGTAGCGGTAGTATGTCGGTGCATTTTCCGTAAGGTAAAGCTTAAGTGTTTTTGCGGCAATATCTACCTCCCAGCTGCCGCCGTCGACGAAAGAACCGGAGGTCGGCTGATAGCCGGCATCGTCATTGAGATAATACAGACGACCTTTCCCGTCGCACAGGCTTTGCTCCGCAGAGCCTGAATTGCAATATATCTTAACAAACGGCGATGCATCGCCGCTCTCCGTATCGTCATAGCTGATACTGAAATATTCCTGCGAAAGCAATGTAAACTCATATGTACCGAGATTGTACCCGTACTTTTCATTTACTTCTTTGATAAGATTTCCGATTAAAGCAAGGGACTCCTCATTTGAACTTATTGAAAGCTTCTCGACTGCCGCCGCGTATTTCGATTCGCGGGAATGCAGAAAAAGTTTTACTTCCGTGCTCATGATAACCGCGAGTTTTTTTGCCAATGCATACGATCCGAAAAAAACAGCCTTGTTTGACACCGTAAGCGTATCGGAATAGTTTATTATTTTTTCAACCAAAAACGACGAGCCGAGCAATCCCGAAAGGGCCGATAATTTTTTCGCCTCGGGTATGGATTCGGAACCAAAGCAGTCCACCGCATCCGCGGGAATAATAAGCTCTTTCAAACCGCTGAGACAGCTGAAAGCACCGTATTCAACCACAGTGTCGGCAGCAGCGGGCCAAACAAGCGATTCCAACGCAAGCAAAAAATTAAATGCTCCCGTTTTTATCTTTTTCAGTGACTTCGGAAAAGCCAATTCTTTCAACGAATAACATCCGCTGAAAGCTGCTTCGCCTATTTCTTCAAGCGAATCGGGAAATTTTACGGTTTCAAGCGCCGTACAGCACTCAAATGCAAAATCACCGATTTTTTTGAGCGATTGCGGAAGCAACACGCTTTTAATGCCGTAACAATAGCCGAACATTCCGTATGCAATCGAAGTAATGCCTTCGCGCAAAACAACACCGGTTATATGCTCTTTATACAACGACCACGGCACGGATTGATTTACGACATTAGGCAAATCACCTTCGCCGGACAGCTCAAGCGTGCCGTCGGTATAAAGGCTCCATGTAAATTCGTCCGCCGCGCCGAATGTGCCCTCATCGACAACTCTGACAGCGGCAGCAGCCGCATATGCGGGCAAATCCATGTTAATCCCGGCAATCGGCAAAAAAGCCGTGAGCATGAGAATGACAAGCAAAACAGAAATTGATTTTTTAATTATATTTTTCATTTTCCGCCTCCAAAAAAATCTAGAAAATTTATTTTTACTCCGCAGTAATATTTGATCTTTTAGTGCAAACAGCCCCGAAGTACCGTGTGCATTCGGGGCTGTTTGCTTTTACAGGGTGTTTTTTCCGTTATGTTAAACGGCTGCTTGATTTACCAGTGTTTCACGCCGCAGGCGCAGAACTCGTTGGTTCTGAACAGCTTGCAGAAGAATCTTATTATTTTCCAGAAGAACTGCGCAAGCTTGTTTGACGAGTGGCAGATGTGTTTGCAATTACCGACAGTAGATGTGCCGCAGTTATCGCACTTGCCGTCCTTATCTTCGTCGACATGACCGACCGCCTTAACGACGTTATCCTTGTAGGAGCTGCCGCAGACGGAGCAGGTATGCTGTGTGCAGCCGTCCTCGGTGCAGGTCGCGGGGATGACCGTGTCGGTGTACTTATGACCGTTCAGCGCGCACAGCGCATCGGCGTAGGACGGACTGCTGACAAGCTTTCCGCCGTCGTCAAGCTCGCAGACTGCATAGATGCTGAAGTGATCGGCTTCGATGATAAGCCAGCCGTTGCTCTTTTTGGCATTTATACGGGTCATATTGCCGTCCTCGACGCGGTAGACCGCAAACGACTTTCTTGCGTCGTCGCCGGAGAGACGCAGCTTGATAAGGAATTTGCCGTCCGGCTGAACCGTTGTTTCGCCGTAGGTAAGCTTGAAATCGTAGTACTTATTGCAGCCGCCGTGACCGTAGCCCGCCGTGCTTATACGGAACTTTCTGTCGCTTGCGGCACCGCAAACGGAGCAGATGACGCTGACAGCGCCGACCTCGTCATTTGCGATAACGACCGTAGGCGTGTGTGACGCAGGCGGAACCTCGACAGTTTTCGTCTCGCCGCAGAAGCATTTAAGAACGCGTGTGATACCGGCGGTGCAGTCGCCCTCCGCAGAAACAAGCTTTGTAAAGCGATGCTCGTGCGAATTGACGAATACTGCGGTGTAGGTTACGTCGTGCGTGCCCATATACCTGCTGACGGACGGAGTCCATTTGACCTGCTTTCCTTCGGGCGCTTCGATATCGGGAGCGATTACCTCGTCGCCGACGCCGTAGGTCTGCGTTTCGGTTTTATCGCCGTATACCCATGTCACGGTGCAGGACTTCACGCTGCCGGGGATCGCTTCAAACTCGGTGTAAGCCGATGTCACGACCGCGTCCGCGGGGATATCCCACTTTGCGACATCCGTGTCGGGAGCGGTTATTCTGTCGCCCGACGCCTTTTCTTCGATTCTGAACGCAATGCCGTTAACGGTGAATGCCACTATGCAGCGATCGGCTTCAAGCGTCACTTCGGGAGAATCAAACTCCGCGCCCTGATTACCGTCGACGTAGATTCCCGCGTCGTCGGTGTTTGTCTTGTATGTGCCCTTTTCGAGAGCGTTTTTGTTAAGCGTTGCGTCGAACGAAACGCTTGCGTTGAAATACTCTTTGCCCTCGCTGTCAAGCAGCTTTTTGACCTTGACGTTTCTGAACTCGACGAGCGTTGTGCCGTCGGACTGTCTCGCGACGGTGATATCGGCGTCGCTCAAGCCGAGCTCGGCTTTGAGCTTTGCACGCATGGCGGCTTCGTCTTCGAGAGTAAGCGTTACGTTTTCGGACAGAGTATCGCGGATCGTGGCTTTTGTGTAGGAAACAACATTGTAAACGGTGGACACCATTATGGTGTTGAGAGTTTTTGCAAACTCCGCCGCCGAGTTACCGGTGCGGTAGTAGCTGTCGTCGGCTCTTTCCTTAAGTACATCCTTTGCGTCTCCTGCGGCATCGTAGGCGGGTTTGTATGCAATCGCGTTGGGATAGTTGGACGAAACCGCATGCATAAATCTGTTGATATCAAACGAGCCGAAACCGTCGCCGAAGCCCTGTGTTTCGTTTGCTCCGCTGTAGATGGCAACAGTGTAAATGCTTGCATGCTGTTCGTTTTTAAGAGCGTATGCGGCGTTGACCGCTTTGTCAGCAACCTCGCAAACCTCCCACGGAATACTTGCGTTGTTGTAGGTCGGGACACCGTCGGTAATGAAGATTACTATGCGCTTGTGTCCGTTTGCGGGGTTATTTGCGAATAACTCATACGCTATTGAGAAGCCGAGATCGGCTGCCGTAGCGCCCTCCGCACGGATATCGTTAATGCCGGCGGTGATATTTGCGTTCAGACCGCCCGCTTCATCGGTAACAGGCATGAATACGTCGGAATAATCGTAATTCGCAAGTTCGCAGTACTGCTTTGATGTGCCGCTGTTTGTTCTGATTATGCCGGTGTTCTGATATCCGTACTCCGGACCGCTTGCGAAGCCGACAAGCGCAACACGGTGGTCTGCGCCGGTCTGCTGAGCGTTTTTATACAGTGTGTCGGTGAAGCTCTTAACACTTTCTTTCAGCTTGTCGACCTTTGCGGTTCTGTCTTTTTCGCTGAAATCATACGCCATACTGCCCGACCGGTCGAGGACGAACACAACGTCGAGCGGTTCGCTCTCGGTGCGGTATGTTTTGACGTTGACCGTCTCTGCGGAGCCGGAAAGTGTGATCTTTACTCTGCCGTCCTTTTCCTCAGCGGTCTTGCCGGGGATGATTTCGGAAACTTCGTCGGCGTTGATCTTCTCATATCTGCCGTAAACGGTGAAGTCCCCGTTCTTTATCTCGTAGCTGTCCCATTTGCCGACATAATTGTCTTTCTTGGGAATATCCGGCTCGTCGATGCTCGTCGCGCCCTCCTCGAACGGAACGACCGCAATCACGTTTTCACCGATAATAAATGTTGCGTTGTAGATGTTTTTGATGAGCGCGGGGATAGAACGCGTCTCATAGTAACCGCACTTGTCGAAACGAGCGCATTCGCGGCGTTCAAGTCCGTCAACGCCGTAGTCGGCCTCTTTAACGACCTTCCACACGCCCATCTCATGACCGAGTGCGGGAACTTCTTTCTGCGCGACGAGAATCTCTTTACATGTCGAGCAGTGCTTACCCTCGGTAAGTCCCTTTTCGGTGCAGGTCGCAGCCTTTGCGGCATCGATTACCTCAACGTGTCCGTGTGCCTTGACCGTGCGCGTTTCGACGTGGCTTGCGTCACGCTTGCAGACGCGCTTTTCGCTGCCGTCCTTTGTGCATGTTGCCGCCGTTGCAACAGTCCATGCGCCCCAGTCGTGACCGAGCTTTGCGATAGTTTTTCTATATTTATATCCACAGTCGGCGCAGGTATATTCGTCATAGCCGTCAACCGTGCATGTCGCGTCCTTATGCGCCGTTTTGGACGTGTTGTGATTTGCGGTTACGGTGTGATCGGCTGTTGAAGCCGTGCAGGATGTGCGTGTGCATGTCTTTGTGTGAGTTTTTCCGTCGCCGTTGTCAACCCACTTACCGTAGACGTGACCGAGCAGTGCAGCATCTCTTGTTTCAAAAGCCGTGCATGCGGCATATTCCGCAGTTTCGGTGTGTGTGCAGGTTCTCTTTTCGGTACCTTTCGCGGTACATGTGGGCGCCTTGCTTACGCTCCATTCGCTCCACTCATGACCTCTTGCAAGGATCGTCTGTGTGCCGAGCGTTTTTCCGCAGGTCGTGCCGCCGTTAACACGCACGCAAGTAAGAGTTTTTATGCCGTTTTCGGTGCAGGTCGCTTTTGTTGTAACGGCATATATGCCGGAGAAGTCATGACCGAGAGCATCACCGATAATTTTCGTTTCGGTATGACTGCAGCCGTTTCTCTGACATTTTTCGATATTCCGAGCAGGCTCGGTGCAGGTTGCCGAAATGCTCTTGTCGAGCTTCAAATCGTGACCGAGCTCGGGAATAATTTGATCGTTGCGAGCACCGCAGCGAGAGCAAGTGTACCCCTTAACGCCGGGTTCGGTGCACTTCGCGGCAACATCGCGGGAAGAATCGTATTTATAGTCGTGACCGAGAGCGGGAATAACGGTTTCCTGTTCCGAATAGGTGCAGCCGCTGTTCATACAGGGCTTGACCTTTATGCCGTCTTCGGTGCAGGTAGGCTGCTTTATCACCTTGAAATCGGCGCTTATATTGTGTCCCTTTGCCGAACCTATGACAACGGTGTAATCACAGCGTGTGTTTTTATTGTTCTTATCAACATGCTTGCAGCGGTATGTATCGACCGTGCCGTCGCCGCAAACATTTTTGACGGAGGAGACAAGCTCCATTTTGTCGGAAGACGACGCATAATTTGCGTCCTTGGGCGAGGTCGAATGTCCCGTCGCTGCTGTCACGTCAAGCTTTTCGATGTGCGCACCGACGGTGCCGTCCTCACGTGTTTCGGAGCAGCCCTCGCGCTTGCATACCCAATAGGTGTAGCCGCCTGTTGTGCAGGTGGGGTATACGGTAACGCTTTCGCCCTTGATGTGTCCGAGTGCCGCAATGTCCGCTTCATCAAGCTCGGTGCCGCAGTTTACACATTCGGTGTGCTTGTGGCCGACCTGAATGCAGGACGGTTCAACATCCGTTTTCCAGTCGGACTTAACATGCGAAGCCGTACCGATATAAACGGTGTACCCGTGCTCGTGATCGGTGCCCTGACAGTTTTTACATGTAATATAAAGAATTCCGAATTTTTCGCAGCTTGTAGGCTCCCATGTATCGGGAACATATTCGCTTCCGTCATATTCGCCGTTTTTATATTTTGCGTTATCGGCGCTTTCTACAACATAAACGGGTTTGATCTCGGGGATTTCTTCTTCCTTTATAAGCTCACCGCAGACCTTGCCGTCGTTTACGCGTGTGCAGTGCTTCTGCTTCCAGCCGGTTGTGCCGCAGGCAGCTTCGGTGACGATCTCCCATTCGTCGGGTTCAAGATGCTTGCCGGGCGCTTTAATTACCCATGCATCTTTTTTCATTTCGGTCTTTGCGTCCTTATCGGCATAGAACTTGCCGCAGGTGCTGCACTCATAGTACTCTTTGCTGCCGTCGGTAAGGCATGTGACCGACACGGCGTCGTGCTTTGTGAGCTTATGACCGAGCGGGGCAATGCTTTCATCCTTACAGCAGTCACATGTTTTGCCGTTGTCATAGCGAACGCAATAGGTTCTCTTAATACCCTCGTTTACACAGTCGGGTGCCTTTATTATCTCGGACTTGCCGTTTGTAAGGTCGTGTCCGAGCGCCTTTACGGTATCGGCAGTGTACGTTTCGCCGTGAGAGATGCACTTATACACGGTATAGCCGTCCTTTGTGCAGGTGGGCTCTACGACCTTGTCGACCTTAAAGTCACATACGTTTTCGGAGCGGAGAATATAGCAGCCGCAGCCGTTTTTACAATCCGCACGGTAGATCTTTACAGAATTGTTTTCGCTCACAAGCCGATATGCGTCTCTCTCTGTATTCCAATCGGGAATAACATGGTTTTCCTTGATGCTGTCGGGTGAGACGGCGCCGCAGCGCGAGCAGGTAAAGCCGGAGGTGCGGCAAAGAGGTTCTTTAAGCGAACCGTCGGTGTTTGTTTCAAGCTGCCTGTTTTCAATCACAAAGGCTTTGTCGGTTGCAACCGAAAAGTCGTGACCGAGCGCCGCAAGGTCGTATCTGTAGAGCGTGCGCGTTTCGACCTGCATATCGTCGGTCGCGGTGAGAGGCTCTTCCTGCCATGCCGACCACTCATCCCACTTGTAGTACTCAAAAACACGCTTGTAATCAGTGTATGTATATTTTTTTATCGGGATATAGGTGCTTGATCTGGAGTTATTTTCAGCCCATCCGAACCACCAGTATGTGCACATACACTGATCGCTGTCTTTGTAATAAATTATGCTGTCACTGTTGAATGACAGTTTTGAAGAAGTTTCAAAAGCATGGAAGGTATACATATAGCGTGTCTGACCGCTTATCGTTCCGGACCAATAGCAATCCGAGATTACTCTGTCTCGCGGACCGTCCGCATATGTATTTTGGTCGCACCAGTGCCAATAGATGTATCTGCCCACATCATAGGTCGATACGGTTTTCTTATCTGTTTCGGTTTCATATGCCGCTGCATGCGCTTTATTGTATTTTTGGAAAAGGCTGTGACCTTTTCCAAAGCCTGACGGGAATTTTTCAACATACTCAAACGAGCCGTTGTCTGTTTCTTTCCAGTAGCTGTTCCCTGTACGCGCCCACCCGTCAATGGATGTGGCATATGATTCCTGTTTTTGCTTATTTCTGTATCTGTATTGAGTTTTTGTCTGCACCTTTGACGCGGGAATGGCGGAATGAACCTCCTCCGTCCAGTCGGACCATGTATTGTCCGCGTCGATGTAATCAACATAATCGGAATCACCGCGCGAGCAGTGATATGTCTTTGTTCCGTTTGCAGTACAGCTCGGATCGGTCGCGCCCGCGACATAGTCGTGACCGAGCTCCGCTATCTCCTCCGTTTTCAGAAGCGCGCCGCAGAGCTTGCCGTTTGAGACACGCGGACAATAGAGCTTTCTCTCACCTTTTTCGGTGCAGGTGGGTTCAAGCGTCACAGTCCACTCTCCGGTGTAATCGTGACCGAGCGCCGGATCGATTTCTTCACCGCAGATCTTGCAGACGCCCGGAGCAAGGCACGAAGCCTTGGGATCTATAATATGACCGCCCTTTGTCGTTTTGTCCTGCGTCACACCGCAGCGGCGGCATGTGCGTCTGTCGATGCCGTCCTGACGGCAATTGGCAACCTGAACGGTTTTCCATCCGCCCCAGTCGTGGTCTACCGAGGGAGAATCAATGTGCCTCTGATATGTAAACTCATTAAGTCTTATCCAGCCCCATGAACCGTAACGGAAAGTGTAACCCCATCTGACGCCGTTTACGGTTCTCGTCTCATAAACATGAGTGTATTCTCCCGAATGATACGTCCATGAATAACCTTTATAGGTGTTTGTTGAATTGTAAAGCTTCGGTCGTCTGTTAGCGGTGTAAACACCAAAGCTTCTCGGATTCTTATTAACGCAGGTCGAGCCGTTAAGCTTCATTACGACAGTAAGATTACCGGCATGACCGAGATGCCAGTCTCTGCCGTCATAGGTCGTATACATGGCGTCGGGACCGTCGGCACTGTGCGCCGCCAGAATCGGCACGCCGTTTACCTTGTCGATGCATATTGCGGAGTGAGTTTTATCTCCCCAATGGTTTCTGCAATAAAGAAGAACATCGCCGACGCTGACATCGGATGCCGACGGATTGCGGATCTCTTTCGCCCCTATTTTTTTAAGATAGTTGTAAAGCTGATCGCAGCGGATAAACGAACCGTAATAGGCTTTCGTGCCCAACACATCGGTATTGGGACCGAAATGACAGTCCCATCCGCTTATGTTCCAATATTTGTCCATGTCGATGCCGCCCATATAGAGGCACTGCGACACAAAGTTTGCGCAGTCGCCGCCCCATTTTTCCGGCTGACGGATCTCAAAATAGCCTTTGCCGAAAAGAAGCGACGTGTAGTCATTCCAATGAGCTTTCGCCCATTCGGCGGCTGCCGTTGCGCAGTACTTATTAAGCCCCGCGGCATCGGCTGCGGTGCCGAATGCCTCCGCAAGGTCTGTTCCCTCAAGCATGCCCATAGGCGCAATCGAGAGAAGCATAAGCACAGTGAGCAACGCGGCGACAAGCTTTTTTGCCTTGTTTTTCATTCTGTTTTCCTCCGATTCAGATTGGTTTTTTAAGTGTATTTTCAGCACAAAAACACTTGCGGAAATATTATACACTGTTAAAAAATAGATTTCAATTGATTGGAACAGAAAGCACGAAAAAAGAATAAGCGGTATATTTTTGTTACGTTTTTACAGTTTGTTCACATTTTATTCTTAGTATTATTGCACATACGGAACTAAAAGAATATTATTTATTACATATGTTTGTTTTTCATATTTAGAAATACTGTTTTCTCCGTCTTTTTTATCACGAAAAAAAAAAGCCGAAAAAAATGTAAAAAAACAAAAAAAAGGAGACGTTTTCACGCCTCCGGTTTCAATATATTTCGGTTCAGTCTATCTCGACCTGAACCTTTTCGTTTCTGCGGTTTGCGGCAGAACGCATAACGACTCTTATCGCTTTTGCGATTCTGCCCTGTTTGCCGATAACTCTGCCGATATCGTTTTCATCGACATGAAGATGATAGACCGTGACGCCCTCATCATTCACATCATCCACGGTAACCGTGACGGCATCGGGATTATCGACAAGGCTCTTTGCAAGACCTTCGAGTAATTCTTTCATCACTTTCCTCCGTGGGAAAATCAGTCAATAGCGCCGGACTTCTTGAGAAGCGCCTTAACTGTTTCCGTGGGCTGTGCGCCGTTCTTTATCCACTGCTGTGCCTTTTCGGCGTCAACGTTGATAACCTTGGGTTCTTTCATGGGATCGTAATAGCCTATCTCCTCGATGAATCTGCCGTCACGGGGATATCTCGAATCGGCAACCACGATACGATAGAAAGGTGCTTTTTTTGCGCCCATACGGCGCAGACGGATTTTTACCATTGTTTATTCCTCCGAATAATATATATTTTTTATTTATTTAAACACTTAATATTGAGTGTGTTTAACTCATTTCATGCCCGGAAAACCGCCGGGAGGCATCATGCGACGCATTTTTTTGTTCGGCTTGCCTTTATTTCCGCCGAACTGCTTGAACATCTTCTGCATCTGCTTATACTGGCTCAAAAGACGGTTCACATCCTCCACCTGCATTCCGCAGCCGGCGGCTATACGGCGCTTGCGCGAGGGATTTATAATGTCGGGCTTTTCGCGTTCCTTCGGCGTCATCGAAAGAATTATCGCCCTTGTTTTGTCAAGCTGACGGTCATCAATGTCAACATCCTTGATTTTTTTGCCAAGCCCCGGTATCATCGAAAGAATGTCTTTCATCGAGCCGAGCTTTTTCATTTCTTCCATCTGATAGAGCAAATCGTTCAAATCAAATCTGTTTTGACGAAGCTTTTTTTCAAGCTCCTCCGCTTTTTTCTCATCGAGCGTGTTTTCCGCTTTTTCGATAAGCGAGAGCACGTCGCCCATACCGAGAATACGCGAAGCCATTCTGTCGGGGTGGAACACATCGAGGTCGTCAAGCTTTTCGCCGATACCGACGAACTTTATCGGCTTTCCGGTGACGGCGCGCGCCGAAAGAGCCGCTCCGCCTCTGGTGTCGCCGTCAAGCTTTGTGAGCACAAGACCGTCGATGCCGAGCGCATCGTTGAACGAAGACGCAACGTTTACGGCATCCTGACCGGTCATCGAGTCGACGACGAGAAGTATCTCGTGCGGTTTTACCGCCGCTTTTATGTCTTTAAGCTCCTGCATAAGCTGCTCGTCTATATGCAGACGGCCTGCCGTGTCAAGAAAAACGTAATCGTACCCCTTGTCTTTTGCAAGCTTGACAGCCTCCGAGGCAATGGTTACGGGGTTTGCGGTGCCCATTTCAAAAACGGGAACGCCTGCCTGCCCGCCTATGACCTGAAGCTGCTTGATCGCCGCGGGACGGTAAATGTCGCACGCAACAAGAAGCGGACGGTGCCCCTTGCCCTTGAGCATCTTGCATATCTTTGCGGAGTGTGTTGTTTTACCGGAGCCTTGAAGTCCGCACATCATAACGACCGTAGGCGGACGGGATGCTTCGGTAAGCCGCGCCTGCGTGCCGCCCATAAGAGCGGTAAGCTCCTCGTTGACAATCTTTATGACCATCTGCGCGGGTGTGAGGCTTTCCATTACCTTTTCGCCTATCGCCTTTTCGGTGACACGCGCAGTGAAATCTTTGGCGACCTTGTAGCTTACGTCAGCCTCAAGAAGCGCAAGCCTTACCTCGCGCATGGCTTCCTTAACGTCGCTTTCGTTAAGCGTGCCCTTGCTTTTCAGCTTCTTAAAGGCGGCGTCCAGCTTATCGGAAAGGCCTTCAAATGCCATAGTGTCAGCTCCTTTCCTTTTATTCCGAAAGTGAAACAGCTATTGATTTAATTCTCACCGTGAGGTCGCTTATCTCGCGCGAAAGTCCCGTCCTGCGGTTTTCGGCACTTATCTTGTTTGCGCACTCGGTGATTTCCTCAAGCCCTTTTTTAACCTCTTTGAAGCGCTCGACAAGTCCCAGGCGGTGCTCCATGTCACAGAGCTGACATTCGGCTCGTTTAATTGCGTCGCGCACGCCCTGACGGGTAATGCCGACGTTTACCGCAATTTCGGCAAGCGAAAGATCTTCATTATAGTAGCAATCGAGAAACTCACGCTGCTTGGGCGTGAGCATATCGCCGTAGAAATCAAGCAAAATTGCGATCTCAAGATCTTTAGCCACGTTGAACTCTCCTTTACAAGGTGTGTAAAGTTCCTTTCTTTACAGTCGGTATAATAGCATATAAACACAGCTTTGTCAAGCAAAAAAAATCAGTTACCCGCCGTATTCAGCCAAGACTTTTACTGCCGTTCGGAATAAACTGCCTGCAAAACCGAGCGGTTGACATATTTCGATGTTACATGTTATAATGCGATGATTTTGTTTTTTATTTTTTTTTGCAATGAATGCGGAGGTACGGCTGCAAATGGTTTTCAGCTCAATGACTTTTCTGTGGGTATTTCTGCCCCTGCTTCTCATTACATATTTTTTGACAAAGGACAGATTTAAAAATTATATTTTACTCTGCTTCAGTCTTGTTTTTTACGCATGGGGCGAGCCGAAATATATTTTTTTAATGATTGCGTCCGTCGTTGTAAACTATTCGTTCGGGCGGCTTATTGACAAGCTTCCGGACGGAGGACGGCGCAGGTTTACATTGATATGCAGTATAATTTTCAACCTCGGTCTGCTTGGATATTTTAAGTATTTTAATTTTCTGACGGACAACATCAACGGCATTTTCGGAACGGACATTGCAGTGAAAAAAATCGCACTTCCGATCGGAATCTCTTTTTTCACGTTCCAAATTATGTCATACGTCATCGATCTGTACCGCCGCGAGATAGATGTTCAGAAAAATATCTGCGACCTGTCGCTTTATATATTCTTCTTTCCGCAGCTCATTGCGGGTCCGATCGTGAAATACCGCGATATTGCGTCCGAAATGCGAAACAGAACAGTCACACTTGACGGCTTTGTATACGGCACAAGGCGGTTCGTTTACGGACTTGCAAAAAAGGTTCTTATCGCAAACGCCATGGCTCTGGCAGCCGACTCGATCTTTGACACGAACGCCGCGGATATCTCTACCTTGCAGGCATGGGTCGGCTCGATCGCATACACGATGCAGATATACTACGATTTCAGCGGCTATTCGGATATGGCTATCGGCTTGGGCAGGATGTTCGGTTTTACGTTCTCCGAAAACTTCAATCTGCCGTATGTTTCCGGCAGCATCACGGAGTTTTGGAGAAGATGGCACATCTCGCTGTCCACGTGGTTCAGGGAATATGTTTACATCCCTCTCGGCGGAAACCGCAAGGGGAAAATCAGAACATATATAAATCTTTGGACAGTTTTTATTCTCACCGGCATATGGCACGGCGCGTCATGGACATTCGTCGTATGGGGACTGTATCACGGCTTTTTCATCTTTATAGAACGGCTGGGACTGAAAAAGAAGCTCGACAGACTCCGCGTGCTCAACCATATTTATACGCTTTTTGTCGTCAATTTCGGCTGGGTGCTGTTCCGTGCGGAGGGCTTCGGTCAGGCTCTCACCCTCATAAAAAACATGTTTGTCCCCACGGCAGGCTCGTCGGCGGAAAACATATACGCCGTCGTTTCGGGCAAGTTCATTCTTCTGCTCGTTACAGCAGTTCTGTTCTCATGCATTGTGCAGAAGCTGTATGCCCGAGTTGCCGACAGCGAACGCGTAAAACGCGCCGTTCGCACCTGCGAGCCGATTGCAATTGCCGTTTTGTGGGTGCTGTGCATTTTGTCCCTTGCCTCCAACACCTATAATCCGTTCATTTATTTCAGGTTTTAAGGAGGTGCCGCATCATGAATAAAAAAATATCAACCCGCATTTTGCTGTTCATTTTCCTTTTCATTATGTTTGTGCCGACTGTAAGTTTCTTTTTTGTCAAGGATTATCTGCCCTCGCAGAACGGCGAAAACCGAAATCTCGCGAAAAAGCCGACGCTTTCTTTTCGGGGTATTGCCGACTACCCAAAAAAATTTGACGATTATTACAGCGACAACCTGCCGTACCGCAGTAAGCTTGTCCGTCTGTGGCGCGATCTGAACTATTCGTTTTTCAATGAATCCGTCGACGACCGTGTTGTGCTCGGCAAAAACGAAAAAGATGAGCCGTGGCTGTTTTACGACAACATAAACGACGGCGATGAGCTGTCATATATCAACGGAAAAAAAGTGTTTACGGAGGAGGACCTTGCTGCCGCCTCCGAACAGATGCGCGAACAGACCGAAAAGTGCCGAAACAATAATATCGGTCTGTATTATATCCTGCTGCCGAACAAAAGCACGGTATATTCGGAATATCTTCCAAAGAGCATAGTTACGAAAGAAGATGCTTTTATCCCCGCATACAATTATCTGAAGGAACACGGAGCAGATAACCTTTATTACCCGTTGGCTCTGATGCAAAGCGCAAAGTCAAGCGGCGAGCTTTATTACCGTACCGACACCCACTGGAATCAATTGGGCGCATATGTTGTTGCAGACAGCGTAATGCAGAGCATTTACGGAAAAGAACTGTTCGGCGATGTAAAGATAACAAATTCTTTTTCTGAGGTTTCGGGTGACCTTCACTCTTTCATGGGGATCTCCGAATCAATGAAAGACAACCGCATCACTGTGGACTACAGAAACACCTCGAAAATAATTGAAGATTCGCTCAAGGTCGGAGACGGAAAGCTGTCCGTATATCATAATCCCGAATACAAGATCGACGAGACGGCGCTCCTTGTGGGGGACTCCTTTTCAATAAACGCCGTGCTCCCGTTTACGTCCGTCTACAAAAAGGTGGTGCATGTGCCGCTTAACACAACGGCATACAATACGGATATGCTGAAAAGATTTAAGCCGACCAAGGTTTTCGTTGTCGGAGTTGAGCGTTACAGCATGCTGCGGCTTACACAGACAATTGCCTGACGGCAGAATAAGGCGAAACGAAAAACATCGGCATATAACACCGCATTTGATGCGTTTTATCAAAAAAAACCGCCGTTTCAACCGAAGCGACGGTTTTATATGTTTTGAAATTACCCGAGTTTTTTGGAAACGATATCGTCAAGCGCAAGCTTCATGAAATCGTCTGCGGACATGCTGCCCTTGTCGCCCTCGCCGCGTTTGCGGACGGAGACGGTGCCCTCCTCGGCTTCCCTGTCGCCGACAACGAGCATATACGGTGTTTTTTGAAGCTGCGCTTCCCTCAGCTTATAGCCGAGTTTTTCGCTTCTCGTGTCGACATGCACTCTTATACCGGCAGCTTCAAGCTTATCCCTGACCGCGTTTGCCGCGCCGTGGTGGCGGTCGGCAATCGGCAGAATTTCAACCTGAACGGGAGAGAGCCACATCGGGAACGCACCTGCGAAATGCTCGGTGATAACGCCGATGAATCTCTCGACGGAGCCGAAAACAACGCGGTGGATCATCACGGGGCAATGCTTTTCGCCGTCCGCGCCCGTATACTCAAGACCGAAGCGTTCGGGAAGCTGATAGTCAAGCTGAATAGTGCCGCACTGCCACGTTCTGCCGAGGCTGTCTTTGATGTGGAAGTCAAGCTTCGGTCCGTAGAACGCGCCGTCTCCCTCATTGACGATATATGTTTTTCCGACGCTCGTTATGGCGTTTGCAAGCGCGTCGGTTGCGATTTTCCAGTCCTCCTCGCTGCCGATATGGTCGTCGGGCATCGTGGAAAGCTCTATTTCATAGGGAAGACCGAACAGCGAATAAACCTCGTCAAACAGGCTCGCAATGCGTATGACCTCATCCTTTATCTGTTCGGGAGCAAGAAGTATATGCGCGTCGTCCTGCGTGAAGCAGCGCACTCTGAAAAGACCGTGCAGCGCCCCCGAAAGCTCGTTTCTGTGCACTCTGCCCAGTTCGCCGTAGCGCAGAGGAAGCTCCTTGTAGGAATGCGGCTCAAGCTCATACACAAGAATGCTGCCGGGGCAGTTCATGGGCTTTATGGCAAAGTCCTCGCCGTCTATCTGAGTGGTGTACATATCGTCGTGATAGTGCTCCCAGTGACCTGATGTCTCCCAGAGAGAACGGCGCATAATCTGCGGAGTGGATATTTCAAGATAATCCCACTTTTTGTGAACCTCGCGCCAGTAGTTTATGAGTGTGTTCTGAAGCACCATGCCTTTGGGGAGGAAGAACGGCATGCCGGGCGCCTCGTCGCGGAGCGCGAAAAGTCCGAGCTCGCGGCCGAGCTTTCTGTGGTCGCGGCGCTTTGCTTCTTCGACAGCTTCAAGATAGGCGTCGAGATCCGCCTGCTTTGTAAACGCCGTGGCATAGATGCGCTGAAGCATCTTGTTCTTTTCGCTGCCGCGCCAGTAGGCGCCGGTGCAGGACGTAAGCTTGAACGCCTTTATTCTGCCCGTGTCGGGAATATGGGGACCTGCGCAAAGCTCGGTGAACTCGCCCTGTTTATAGAAGCTGATGTTTTCGCCCTTGTCGGCGTGCTCCTCAACAAGCTCGACCTTGTATATTTCGCCCTTGTCTTTGTAGTACTTTATCGCGTCGTCGGGGGTCATTTCAAATTGCTCTATCGGGAGAGCCTCTTTGACTATTTTTTTCATCTCCGCTTCTATCTTTTCAAGGTCTTCGGGAGAAAACGGCGTGTCCCTGTCAAAATCGTAGTAGAAGCCGTTTTCTATCGCGGGACCTATTGCGAGAAGCGTTTCGGGATAAAGACGCTTGACCGCCTGTGCGAGCACGTGCGATGCGGAGTGGCGGAAGGTGCGCTTGCCTTCGTCGGAATCAAACGTAAGAAATTCGATTTCGCAGTCCTCGGTTATCGGTGTGCGCAAATCCTTTTCCTCGCCGTTTATCCTGCATACGCAGACCGCCTTATAAAGTCCCGCGCCTATTGCTTTTGCAATGTCCATGGCTGTGGTGCCGCTCTCGAACTCGCGGACGTCGTCTCTCAATTTAACTTTTACCATGTGTCAACATTCCTTTCGTTCGGGGCAAAAAAATAAACTCCGCCCCGCTGATAACGGGGTGAAGCATTACTGCCCCACGGTTCCACCCATGTTGCGGAAAAATTCCGCCGCTTATTAAGGCCTTAACGCGGCGCCTACGGCACGCCTTAGGCGAACGGACGCGTTCGGCGGCACTCGGGAGCGGTACACCCTTGCCAAAGCTCAACCGCCTCACAGCAAAACGGCAGTCTCTCTGAAAGCCGAACGGCAAAAGCATGTCTCCGTCATCGTTTTATACATACATTATATGCATGAAAACGTAAAATGTCAACGGTTTTTTTTCGCGAAGCCTTTGCACTTTTTCGGTTTTTACCGCAGAAATAACAATAAAACACACTTTTTTGCCGCGGCTGCATCTGCACGCTTGAAATACACATTCCGCGACACTATAATGGCATTATATAAAAAAGGGTAATCGGGAGACGGAAAAATGACACATGACAAATTGCGCAAGCTTTTAAACGAAATATCACTTGATGAAAAAATAGGACAGCTTTCAATAATGCAGATGTCCGTTTTTTTGGACGGCGATGCGGTACCGTTCGGACCGCTGATCGAAATGAACTTCACGCAGGAACAAATGGCTCTTACGGGCGCGCTTGCGTGCAACATTTCACCCGAACCGGCGGCTTTTGCAAGGGTCGTGCGCAAGATGACCGCCGAGCATCCGCATCACATCCCGCCGCTTCTCATGCGCGATGTCATACACGGCTTCCGCACAATTTTTCCGCTGACGCTTGGCGTAGGATGCACGTTTGATGAAAAATACGCCTATGATATGGGCAGAGTGAGCGGTAAAGAAGCCGCGGCAAGCGGACTTCACCTTACGCTCGGCCCCATGATGGACGTTGCGCGCGATCCGCGATGGGGGCGCGTGCTTGAAACACCGAGCGAATCGCCTGTGCTCACGGGTGCAATGAGTGCAGCCACCGTTCGCGGCTTCCGGGGCGACGGGATCGACAAGCCGAATTCAATCGCCACATGCGCTAAGCATTTTGCGGCATACGGACTTTGTACCGCGGGACAGGAATATTCACCCGTCGATGTAAGCCGCACGGAGCTTTACAATGTCTATCTGCCGCCGTTCAAGCAGGCGATGGACGCGGGTTGCGACACGGTAATGACATCGTTCGTTGCGGTGGACAGAGTCCCCTGCGTGTGCAACGGATTTTTGCAAAATGAGATAATGCGCAAGCAATGGGGTCACAACATTGTGTCGATGTCCGACTATGACGACGTGCGGCAGCTCATGAATCAGGGCGTGGCGGACAGCCTGCGCGAATGTGCGAAGCTGTCAATAGAAGGCGGACTTGATCTGGACTTTTTGTCGCTTGCCTACATTACGCAGCTTAAAGGACTTATCGAGGACGGCGAAGTCGACATAAAGACGGTCGACGAAGCGTGTATGCGCGTGCTTGAACTGAAAAATAATCTGGGACTTTTTGAAAACCCCGTTAAAAACGACGACCCTGTTCTCGCCGATAAGATCTGCCACGCGCCTGAGCATTACAAAGCGTCTCTCGAAACGGCTCTGCGCAGCTGCGTGCTGCTTAAAAACGACGGCGTGCTGCCGCTTAAAAAAGGTGTAAAAACAGCACTTGTCGGCAGCCATGCGGACGAACACGACATCCTCGGAGCATGGGCAGTAGACGGAATAAGACCGGAAACGGAGACGCTTCGTGAGGCCTTTGAACGCGACGCGGGAATAACGCTGACCGACACGGACAACGCCGATATTATTGTGTTTGCCACGGGCGAAACGAAACCCGATACGGGTGAAGCCGCAAGCAAGGCGCACCCCGAGCTTACGGCGGAGCAGATAAATGAACTCAAAACACTTGAAGCAACGGGAAAGCCGATCGTTGTGCTGCTGTTCTGCGGACGTCCGCTTGTTCTCACGGATGTGCTGCCGCACTGCAATGCGCTGCTGAACGTCTGGTTCCCCGGCTCCGCAGGAGCGGAGGCGATACGCATGCTTGTGACGGGTGAAATGTCGCCGTCGGGACATTTAAGCATGACTTTCCCGCGCTGCGTCGGACAGATACCGATACATCACGACCGTCTGACCTCATGCCGCCCGATAGGCAGCAGGGGGACGGGTTCGCGCTTCGTGAATATGTATATAGACGAGAGCAGCGAGCCGCTGTTCCCGTTCGGCTTCGGAATGAGCTACACGACTTTTGAGCTTGAAGACGCACAGCTTGACGGCAGCGAAGTTGCAGTTACGGTAAAAAACACCGGCACAGAAAAAGCCGAAACGGTCGTGCAGCTGTACGGCAGAGTGCGTCATGCCGCGATAATACGTCCGATAAGAACGCTCGTCGGTTGGAAGCGCGTGTCGGTCGGCGCAGGCGAAGCCGTTCGTGTGAGAATCCCGATCAAACGCGACGCATTGGAGCTTGCAGACTGCGAAAACCGTCCCGTTAAAATTTCGGGCATTGCGGATATATACGTCGGATTCGACAGCAACGCCGATACTCGGCTTGAATACTCACTGAATCAATAGTTTTTTAATCGATCGAGTAGGAGGCTACCCATTAGTTGAGTAGCCGACCTCTCACACCACCGTGCGTACGGTTCCGTACACGGCGGTTCAATCATATTGAGTGCATGGACTTGTACGCTTCGGATATATCATAATATCCCCTGCGTGCAAGTCTTTCGTTTGTTATGGTATGTGTCAATATACCACTTCCTGCAATAGCCCAATATCCTTTTCGGGTGTTCCCGTTTCGGTAAGCCTGCCAGTCGGGCATTCCTAACTTCTTTAGGTTTGTTACCCTCGTTTTCGGCTTCTTCCACTGCTTCCAAATATACATTCGTATTCTTCGGCGTAGCCACCCGTTCCAATTTTCCATCAGTTTTCCTATGTCCGCTACTGCGTAGTAATTCAGCCAACCTCTCATAAATACCTTTATGTTGTATAACACGGTATCGAGTTTCCTGCCCTGACTACGGGAAGTTAGTTTTCGCAGTTTGTCTTTGGCTTTCTTCTTCGACTTTGCGTGAACTCGGATATATGTACCCTTTCCGTTCCTTCCCAACGCAAAGCCGAGAAACCGAAATTTCGGATTGAATATACGCTGACCGCTCGGCTCTTTTCGGTATTTACCTTGAGTTTCAATTTCTTCTCAAGATATGCCGTACTTGTTCCGAGTAATCTTTCTGCCGCACGGATACTCCTTGCTAACAGCAATATATCATCTGCATATCGGATTACCTTTACCCCTCTGCCCTCGAACTCCTTATCGAATTTATCAAGATAGATATTGGCAAGTAACGGTGAGAGATTTCCCCCTTGCGGAGAACCCTCTTCCGTTTTCATTACTATGCCGTTTTCCATTACTCCGCTTTTGAGATATTTCTTGATGAGGTCTATGAGCCTCTTATCCTTGATATCTTCTCGGAGCATATTCATAAGCAATTCGTGGTTGAGTGTGTCAAAGTATTTGGATAAATCGAGGCACACCGCATATTTGTATCCCTCGTCCGCATACTCTTTCACTTTGAGTATGGCGTCCTTTGCACTTCTGTGCGGTCTGTAGCCGTAGCTTCCGTCTGAAAACTTTGGCTCATAGATTGGCGTTAACACCTGTGCTATTGCTTGTTGGATAATGCGGTCTATTACAGTTGGTATTCCCAACTTTCTTACTCCGCCGTTATCCTTGGGAATTTCTACTCTCCTTACGGGCGACGGCTTGTATTTACCGTTCCTTATTTGGT
>OLHA01000528.1_pt1 | contig 22413 bp, 19 predicted proteins | sample 1605961 | NCBI WGS metagenome assembly OLHA01 (sample SAMN03283288) | human gut metagenome | biome: human-associated habitat; material: feces | host: Homo sapiens | place: Peru | collected 2012
TAGAGTTCTTCCATGAAGAAAAAGTTATTAATACGATTAATGAACTTTTAGAATTAGGAATAGCTCCAATCTATGAGGAAAAGGAAGTTATTGAAAGTGCATTTAGTGGGAAAACAGTAGTTGTCACAGGAACAATGCAGAAGTATTCTAGATCTGAAATAAAATCTAAGCTTGAAAGTTTAGGAGCAAAAGTTTCAGGTAGTGTAAGCAAAAAAACTGATTATGTAATTGCTGGAGAAGAAGCAGGTTCTAAGCTTACAAAAGCTCAAGAACTAGGAGTAACAGTTCTTACTGAAGATGACTTTGAAAAGATGATATAAAGGAAAGATATTTTATAAGATTTCTTATTATATAAGTAGCTTAAAATGGCTGTATCAAAATGATATAGCCATTTTATTATGTTATTTTATTTTATAAAGAGAATCTTCAGGCTCTATATCATCACTTTTTGATTTTTCAAATAAAGCTTCTTCAATTATAGATGAAGAATTGTTAAAAGATTCATCTTGGAAATCATTGTAGCTAGTTTTTTCATTTAAGGAAGAGATACTATCATTTATCTTTTCTAGAAGATAGTTTTTTATTCTGCTATTTTTAAACATTTTTGTATATAAAACAAATGCCCATATTCCTATAATCATAAAGCAAATCATAAATAATGTTGCTACTCCATAAAACATTATTTGCATAACTTGTACTATCTCCTGTTACTGTTGCAATATATTCTAAATTAGTAAGATCTGCATCATAGCTTGTTCCATTGCTTCCAGTTACCACATCTGGCTCCTTTAAACCGCTGTTTGGTGTATATATTTCAGTTATATCATCTTTATATGTTTCTCCTGTGTCAGTTGCATATAATCTTCCTGCCATTTGGGTTGAGCTATGGGTTGTACATGTTGCAGTTCCATTTTTTACAGTTATATTACATTTATCACTTGGGTTCTCTTTTGCTTGGCAAATGAACATATCATTTATTTTGGTATGTGAAATTGGAATCCACACAAATTGGTCATATTTTGTTCTTAAGTCTGCTACTGTTTCTTCATTACTCCAATCTATTGCTTTTATTTCTTCTTCTGTCCATGATGTACCATCTTCTTTTTTATCGATTAAGTATATTACCAATCCACCATCTATTGTTTTTTCTGTTCCTGCACCTGATACTGTAAAGCCTGCTGGAATTACTGCTGTCTCGTATTTTGAAGCTTGGGTTGCTTTTTCTCCTGCTTTTATTTCTGGTAATTTTACTTTACCTTCTAAGTAATCCTCTATTGAAGCATATTTTTCTCCATTTATGGTTACTTCACTCATATTGCTTTCATCTTCATATGCTGTTTTGTATTTGTCTCCTGCTGTTTTGGCAGTTCCTAGCAGATTACTTTGGATTACTACTGTTACTACTACTCCTACTAGAATTAACATTACTATTATCGTTATAATTAAGGCAATTAATGTTATTCCAGATTTGTTTTTTAATTTAAAATTCAGAATCGCTGGTTTTTTGAAAGGTATTATAATAATAAGTTGGATGATGCCTACTATTGCTACGGCTTTAATATTTAGATTTATGCTATCGGAAACGGGAATTATTAATAGCTATTTGCAAACATTAGGAATATTAAAGCAGCCTATTTTATGGTTATCAAATCAAAATACGGCTATGTGGGGAGTTATACTAGCTAATTCTTGGGTAGGTATACCTTTCAATATGCTTCTATTATCAACGGGGCTTTCAAATGTTCCAGAGAGCATAATCGAAAGCGCTAAAATAGACGGAGCTGTTGCTTGGCAAAGGCTTATCTTTATAATTATACCTATGATAAAACCAGCTATACTTTCCGTATTAGTTTTAGGTTTCGTATATACTTTTAAAGTTTTTGACTTGGTATTTACTATGACGGCGGGCGGTCCCGTTAATTCTACGGAAGTTCTTTCAACATATTCTTATTTATTATCTTTTAAATATTATTACTTTAGTCAAGGGGCTTCCGTCGCAAATATACTAGCTTTATTTTTGATAATAGTAAGTTTTATATATGTAAGATTGACTTCAAAAGAGGAGGTTGGAGAATGAAATTAAGAAAAGAATTCGTTAAAGAGATTATTTTAAGCGTTATTGGAATATTGATAACTATAGTATTTTTATTCCCGCTATTAATAATATTTTTTAGTTCGTTTAAGAGTGAGGCGGAAATATTTTCTCAAACCACCACTTTATTGCCTCAGACAATAGATTTTTCAAGTTATACCGACCAGTTTAAAAACGGGAATATTTTAAAATCGTTTTTAAATTCGTTTATTATAGCTATTTTCTCTACGATGTTATCTTTAATATTATCTATACCATGCGCTTATGGTATAGCGAGATTTAAAATACCTTTTAAGAAATCTATACTTTTAGTTTTTCTAATGACACAACTTTTGCCTACTTCTTTAATACTTACGCCTTTATTTATAATGTTTACAAAACTAAAAATTATTAATTCTTATATAGGACCTATAATAGCGACAGCGACTATTTCAATTCCTTTTACGATATTAATAATGAGAACTATATTTATAAGGATGCCAAAGGAACTTGAAGAAGCTGGAAAAATAGACGGATGCAATCCACTGCAAATATTCATAAAGATATTTCTTCCTATTTCTAAACCAGGTCTAATAACTGCGGCTTCGTTTTCTTTTATAATGGCTTGGAATGATTTAATATTTTCCATGACATTTAATAATAAGGAAAATTTACGCCCAATGACTGCTGGAATATATCATTTTATTACCACTTACGGAACGCAATGGAACAGAATAATGGCTTATTCGGTTTTGCTTGTTCTTCCAGTAGTGATAATATTTGTATTATTGCAAAAATATATAGTCGGCGGAATTTTAGAAGGTTCGGTTAAAGGATAAAATATAAAATATAAAATATAAAAAAATTAAAACATAAAAGGAGAATGTAAAATGAAGTTTTTAGACGGTATGTGGGAAATAAAAAAAGGAGTAAAAATAAATAGAGCGAGACATGTTTATGAAATTCATAAACATGAAAATTCTCTTACTCTAATCGCTCCGACAACGCTTATAAGACAAAATTCAGACACTTTAAATATTTCGCTACTTACAATAACAATATCTTCGCCTCTTGAAGATGTTATTAAAGTTAGAGTTGTTCATCATGACGGAAAAGTAGACAGAGGTCCTCATTTTGATATTAACGAAAAAAGCGATATAAAGGTTTCTATAGAAGAAAATGACGATATTGTAAAATTTACTTCTGGAAAAGTAAGCGTGGTTATAAAAAAAGGCGAAACATGGTTTATGGGTTATTATTATAACGGAGAATATTTAACTTCAAGCGAAGAGCATGGACTTGCTTATATAATAGACGAAAAAGAAAATACGCATATAAGAGAAATGCTTAACATATCGCCTAACGAATATATTTACGGATTGGGAGAGAGATTTACTGCTTATTTAAAAAATGGTCAAACAGTAAATATGTGGAATGAAGACGGAGGCACTTGCACAGAAATAGCTTATAAAAATGTTCCGTTTTTTATATCGAATAGAAAATATGGCATATTAGTAAATGACAGCGGACCAGTATCATATGAAATAGGAACTGAAGTCGTATCAAAAACTCAATTTTCTATACAAGACGAAGTTTTAGAATATTATTTTATAGCTTCTAATTCAATGAAGGGAGTAATTGAAAATTATACTACATTGACGGGAAAACCCGCTCTTCCACCCGCATGGTCGTTCGGATTATGGCTCAGCACTTCATTTACTACAGATTATGATGAAAAAGTCGTTAATTCGTTTATAGATGGTATGATAGATAGAAATATACCGATAAATGTATTTCATTTTGATTGTTTTTGGATGAAAGCTTTCAGATGGTGCGATATGAAATTTGACGATAAAAATTTTAAAGACCCTAAAGCGATTTTACAGAATATAAAAAATAAAGATATAAAAATATGCGTGTGGATTAATCCTTATGTTGGTCAATTGTCTGAAATGTTTGAAGAAGGAAAAAAGAACGGATATTTTATAAAAAAGACAAATGGAGATATATGGCAATGGGATAGATGGCAGGCTGGAATGGCTGTCGTAGATTTTACAAATCCTAAAGCTTGCGAATGGTATTCTAAAAAATTAGAAGATTTAATAGATTTTGGAGTGGATACTTTTAAAACGGATTTTGGAGAAAGAATACCTTATGAGAATATAGAATATTACAACGGCGCAGACCCGTTAAAAATGCATAATTACTACACTTATCTATATAATCAATGTGTCTTCGGAGTATTAGAGAAAAGGTTTGGCAAAGATAAGGCTTTGGTTTTTGCTCGTTCTGGAACAATTGGCGGACAGAAATTCCCTGTGCATTGGGGAGGCGATTCTACGGCAACATATGAGTCTATGGCGGAAACTTTAAGAGGAGGACTTTCTTTGTCTATGAGCGGATACGCTTTTTGGAGTCATGATATAAGCGGTTTTGAAACTACCGCTACACCTGACTTATATAAAAGATGGGTTGCTTTCGGTTTATTATCTTCGCATAGCCGACTTCATGGAAGCAAGAGCTATAGGGTCCCATGGAATTTTGATGAAGAATCCGTTGAGGTTTTAAGAAAATTTACAAATTTAAAATGCGAATTAATGCCATATATATTTACTCAATCGGTTTACGCTCATAATACGGGAATACCGATTTTAAGAAGTATGGTAATGGAATTTGAAAATGACGCAACTTGCAAATATCTCGATTTGCAATATATGTTTGGAGACAATATTTTAGTAGCGCCAATTTTTAACGATAAAAGCGTAGCGTCTTACTATTTGCCAGCGGGAAAATGGACTAATATAATAAATAATAAATTATATGATTGTTCCGAATCTGGGAAGTGGATAATAGAAGAAAAGCATAATTATATGAGTATGCCTGTATTGGCTAAAAATAATTCTATAATTGCTATGGGAAATAATAATAAAAAATGCGATTATGAATATTTAGATAATATTAATTATCATATATTCGAGCCGTCAGATTATATTGAAATTAAAATATATTCTATAGAAAATAATTTGGTTGCTATAGTTAAGGTAAAAGTGGAAAATAATTCCGTAAGGATAGAAACAACTAACGCTCCATATAATTGGAAAGCGACTTTACATATCAATGGAAATATACACACTTTAGACGGTAATAAAAATCAGAAAGAATTAGTATTTAATATTTGAAAATGTAATATCTGAATGAGTATCTATATTGTAATTAAGATATTCGTTCAGATTTTTATTTATAATTTTTCTATTTCTTCGATAGATAAACCAGTATGTTCCGATATAAATTGATTATCAAGCCCAGAAGATTTTAAACTTTTAGCTATAGCGTAACTATTTTCTTTTATTCCTTCAAGTTTTCCCTCTTTTATTCCTTCAAGTTTACCTTCGTCAAATCCTTCTTCTTTAAAGTCTCGCATTAGACTATGTTGATAAACCAAATAAGCCTCTCGTTTATCGTATTCATTTAGTAAGTCTTCGTTATCGGTAAAATAATTGTATTTTTTCATTGCCTTTTCAAAAATAGTATCTTCTTTTAATAATTGAGACATATCTTCCTCCTTATTTGATTTTAAAAATAAAATCCAATTTTTTAATTCTTTCCTAATATTAGCGTTTTCGTCAAATTTTGGAATTTCCACATAATGCAATTGAATATGGTCGGTTAAAATTTCATTAGTATTTTTTTCTTTAAGCAAATAGCAAGTATGCATTCTCTTGTCGTTTTTGTCAAATAAAATATCGTCAATTAAATTAATGCTAATTACAGGTTTTAATTCTGGATAATCTTCTCCTTTCTTCAAAATATTTGAATAATTTTTGCTCCAATAATATAAAGTGCGTTCAAAGAAATTTTTAGTCGAATAAGTTTGAATTTCAATAATTACAATAATTCCGTCTTCAGTGATTGCTTTTAAATCGACTATACTCTCTTTATTGTTTGCCTTTTCGGAAAGATTAAACGGGTTTATAATTTCTACCGATTTGAAAGTTGCAAAATTTGAATCAATCATTATCGCGTTAATAAAACTCAATAATAAATCCTCGTCTCCTTTCAAACCGAAAAAATAACGAATAAAAAAGTCATTTAGTTTTTTTACTTCATTTTTATTACTCATAAATGTTATTATAACAGAATAATTTTATTTGTCAAATATAATTACATAAAACTTTACTAATATGCTTTATATTATATATTTTTACTAAAGCCATAAACGCTAAAATATCTCACTTGAATATCTTCAATATCGTCTTCTATATCTTTTAAAAAGAATTTTAAGTTAAGTCCGATTAAATAATTATTATTCAAAGCTATAAATCTTTCTTTTTTGTTATCGGCGTTCAAAAAATAATCGCTCACTATCATATTAACATCTATATGGATATCAGACAATATATAACCGTCTTCTAAAATTTCAGTAGTTATCAAAACAAAATTATTTAAATATTCGTATTCAGCATAAGCTCCAGAATCTAAAGAATATTTTTTTAATTCGGTATTATCAAGAAAATTTTCAACTCCTTCTTTAATAGCTTTTTCAATATTTTTATCTTTATAAATTTTTTCTCTAACTTCTTCTTTGCCTATTCTTCCGCAGGAATTTTTAATATTATTAATATCCATATTTTCTAAAGTTCCCATAATTATTATTCGCTCCTATTATTAAATCGTTAATTCTATTTTATTATTTTCTGGGTCTAATATAACGCTTTCATAATATCCGTATCCTGTAGTTCTTGGATTTGAAGAGATTATATAGCCGTCATTTTTTAATTCTTCCGTTAAACTATCGACTTTATATTTGCTTCCAACCGAAATTGCAATATGAGCAAAACCGTAAAAATTATTTTCTTTATTCAATTCGTTTATATCTTTTTTATTAATATATTTATCGTTGCATTTGCAATTAAAATATTTTACATAAAAGTTTTTTATATTTTCTATATCTTTAACCCAAATAGCTATATGCGAAATATTCATTAAAATCTCCTAATTATTATTTATTTAAAATCGCTTCGCCTTCGGAGTTAAATTTTATTCCGCTGTTTGGAAAATCTAAATCTGCATAATTATTTAATTTTTTTATCGCTTCGTTTGAAGAATCAACGCTTGGAATTCCTCCGTTTATAAGTTTAATCGGAATCACTTTAGCCGAATTTATTTTTAAATTGTCGTTTAATGTAATTTGCAATATCGCGCTTATTCCGTTATTTCCCGCCAAAGAAAATTGTTTATAGCCTACAAAATTTCCAAGAGAATACGCTATAAAAGAATTATTATAAATTTCCATAGCTCTTAAAACATGAGGACCATGCCCGATTATCAAATCCGCTCCAGCATCGCTTACAGCTCTTGCGAATTTATAAACATCTCCCCTGTTTTCTCCGTAAAACATTTCCGTTGTTTTTGGAACTCTATACATATTTCCGCCTTCAGCTCCGCCATGAAAACTCACGACAAGAAAATCGCATTCTTTTTTTATTTTTTCAACCAATGCTTTTGCAGAAGTTATATCCTGAATAGAATTATTCGCGTAAGAAAAATAATAAAAAGCTAAAAATCCTATTTTTTTATTTTTAATTTCTATAATAGTAGCGGTATTTAAAATATTTCCGACTATTTTGATTCCCGCATTTTTTAGATATTCTTGAGTCTGTTTATAACCTTTATCTCCGAAATCTCTCGAATGATTATTAGCGACTGCGACTATATTAAAACCCGCTTCGGCTATTCTGTTTGCCATGTAAGGAGGCATACGAAAAGAATAAGAATTTTTGCTTCTCTTTGACGACTGCGTGTCTGTATTTGCTATCGCTCCTTCCAAATTTGCAAAATTAATATCTGAGTTTTTAAAATAATTTTCAACGCTTTTAAATATATCTTTTCCTTCGTTTGACGGCAAATAACTTTTATCGGGATAATCGCTTCCCGTCATTACATCGCCCACAAATGATAATATTATCTCGGCATTTAAAATATTTACAAATAAAGAAAGTAATATAGAAATAATTATAATTTTTTTAATATTCATAGTTTATATTGTATAATTAAAAATATAAAATTACAATGTTTTATTGTTTAATAAAAAACTCGAAAAAATTGATTTTGTCTCTCTGAATACTTTTGTGTAATGCAAACATTTATTTTTTGTAAAAAACTAGCAGAAATTCATTGCCATTTATTGTTGCCAAAAAAATAACTACTCCGTAGTAAAGTCTGTCTAACTCTGTTGGCTATAAATTAAAAGAAGGCATACAAAATTTAAATAAAAAAAGTTTTTGTCCCCTTACGAGGAATTAGTCTATATATAAACACAAATGTTAGAAACAATAACGATATAGCTACAGAAACATAAATTATAGTTTATTTATAAATTTAGAAAGTATCCGAATATTTTATATATATTTTTTCTAAAATAATATATAATAATATAATCATATTTTTAATGTTTTGTAAATGAAGTCAATAAGATTTTTATTAATATTTATTATAATATTTATTTCAATATTTAAAGGTTTATCGGCTCAAACCAATATTCAGTCAGGGCTTTATATAGGAGCAAAATTAAACGGAAATTTTTTCCCATATCTTGACGGAGGCGGCGAGATAAAATTATTTTATAGATTTATTTCGGATGTATTTCCTGGTTATATTTGGGAAGGAATTAAAACAGATTTAGGAATAAGCGATTATATTACCGCCGAAAATAATAAATTAACAATTTTTGTAGACACTTCGATTGTAGAATATTTTAATATAAACGCCAAATTGTCTTTTTTGAATTATTATACTTTTGCCAAAAGAGGATTTGTTAATTTTGAAAGCGTAAATCAATCCTTTGATACAAACGAATTAAACAACGCTAATAAATCCGAAAATATATCTTTTGAAGCCGAAATTACTCCGACATTTAAAGTAGAATTTTTAAAAATGCTTTTTGAAGGAAGAGGAATTATTTTACAAGCGGGATTAACTTTCAAATACGCATTTATTAAATACGGAAAATATCATTTGGATTATGATTTGCTTCTTATAAGAGATAAAAACGATATTTCTTATAAACTTGATTCTATGCTTATATTTAATTTATATCCTTTGTCGGTTGGAATAAATTATATGCTAGCTTATATGAATAATACTAAACATTTATGGCAAACTATTGGCGCTTATGCTCATTTAGAATGGGAATTTATAAATAGAATATACACGGAAGCGAATTTAAAAATCGGACAATATATATATCATCCAATGTTTAGAGCGAGATTATATTTAGATATAAACGCTATGATGACTTTCAGAATAATATAATTATCTTATTTGTTTTATAAGTTTGCATATTAAATCCGCTTCGTTTTTTTGCAAAGTCGGATATATAGGCAAAGATATGCTATTTAAATAAGCTTTTTCAGTATTTGGGAAATCCTCTTTCGGCAGATTCAAATATTGATGCAAAGGTTTAAATATCGGTTTTGCAACTTCCACTTTATGTCTTTCAAACATTGAAATAGTATCGTAAATATTCATCTCTCCGTTTAACATACAAACATATCTATAATAAGAAGGTTCTTCTGAATCATGCATTGAAAATTTGCTTAATTTACTTTCCAAAATTGCAGAATCGTAAAACGATGCAATATCTTTTCTAACTTCAATCATCCTTTCAAGATGTTTAAACTCTTCCATTCCTATTGAAGCTTGCAAATCTGTCGCGCAATAATTGAATCTTGGAATAAAATTTTCTTTTTTATCATAATGAATAATATCTCTTATAGCGTCCATTCCTTTTTTTTTCGTTAATATCATTCCGCCTGCACCGCCCGAAGTTATCATTCTAGTAGCCGAAAAAGAAAAATATGCAAAATCTCCAAAACTTCCTAAAAGTGTATCTCTATATTTTCCGCCCAAACTATGCGAAGCGTCCTCAATAACTGGAACTTTAATATCGGCAAGCTCGTCAATCAAAGCGCAATTTCCAAACATATGCGAAACTATAATAGCTTTTGTTTTTTCATTTATCGCTTCAATTACATTATCCATAGATATTTGAAAACTGTCTTCGTCAATATCTATTAAAATTGGTTTCGCTTTTAAATTTACAACCGCTTGAAGAGGAGAGGCATTTAAAAAAGAAGACATTATTACCTCGTCTCCTTCGCCAATATTTAAATATCTTAATATAATTTCCAAAGCGCTAGTTCCGCTGCTTACAAATATTGCCGAAAAACTTTTACCGAAATAATTTACAAATGTTTTTTCAAATTCTTTTATAATATCGCCCGTAGCCAAATTATCGCTAATCATTACTTTTAAGGCGCTTTCCAAATCTTTTTTTCTTATTGTAGGTCTCGAATGTCTTATCAATTTTATTCCTCGTTATTAATTAATTGTATTTATAATATATTAATTTAAATTTATTTCAATCTTTCGTTTATAAGCTCTTCTAATCTATTTAAAATTTTCTCTCTTCGCTCCCAAAGATAATCAACCATAGAATCGTTAATTTTTACTTGATTTTGAAAAGCGTCAAATAATTTATCGTCTTTATTTAATCTTTCAACTTCTTTTAAAACTTCCGAATTATCCTCACCTCTTCTATAAAATAATAATGCATTTTTATTTATCAAATCTAACTCAATATTTTCATCTCCCGAATAAATCGGAATGCATCCAGCTTTGAAAGAATCAAATAATTTTTCCGTAATGTATCCATCGCTAATTGTATTTTCGGGACAAATATTAAATTTGAAATCTCTTAAATATTCTATTTTGTTATTATTAAATTCATTTTTCAAAATGTCGTCATTGTGTAATAATTTTCCCGCGCATTTCACTTCGCCGATTTTACTAACTTTATTAAAAATTTCCGTTCTAATTTTTGGAGCATCATGACTTGCGACTAAAGAAGCAAATTTATTCTTTTTAGATTTTGCATTATTAATATTGTCTATCGTTTCTTTAATTTTATCTTTCGTATAATTTCTTTCTAATATATTGCCAAAATTATAATTTATCCAAATAGGAAATCTCACATAATTATTAAATTTATTTTCGTCTAATCTATCAAAGCCTAAAGACAAATCGACATAATTGACGCAATTATCAGAAAATCGACTCCAAATTTTTTCTATTGCATTTTTAGAAACGCATTCGCCCGTGTAAAAAATTTTAATTTTAGCTTTCGATTTATTTAAAAAATATCTTCTGCCGTTTGGTCCGAAAAATTCAATATCGGGATTATAGCTTATCTCCAAATCGGGAATATAATTATCTTTTATAAAATTATAAAAATAGTTATATTTAAATTCTATTTCGTTTATCGCCCAATCGTTTCGCACGAAAAAAGTTTTCTTATCTTTAATTTTATCTTTATAACTTGCATAATTTATTCTATAACCCAAATCTTTAAGAAAAATAGAATTATTTCTTATTCTGTTTCTCAATCTATAAATTGGAATTATCCAAACCAAATATTCTATTAAATTCTTTTTCAAATACATTTTAATTTTTATTTATTTTATCTAAACTTAATCCGCAATTATTTAAATCGTATTCTAACATTATTTTTACAAGCTCTTTAAAAGTCGTTTTCGGTTTCCATCCTAATTTTTCTTTTGCTTTTGCGGGATTTCCAAGAAGTAAATCGACTTCTGCAGGTCTATAATATCTCGGGTCTATTTCCACATATTTTTTCCAATCTAATCCGACTAAACCAAAAGCTTCGTCTAAAAATTCCCTAACCGAATGCGTCTCGCCCGTAGCTATAACATAATCTTCCGCTTTATCTTGTTGAAGCATAAGCCACATTGCCTCTACATAATCTTTTGCATATCCCCAATCTCTCTTTGCATCCAAATTTCCCAAATATAATTTATCTTGTTCTTTCTTTAATATTCTTGCAATCGCATGAGTAATTTTTTTAGTTACAAAAGTCTCGCCTCTTCTTGGACTTTCATGATTAAATAATATTCCATTGCAAGCATACATATCGTAGCTTTCTCTATAATTTACAGTAATCCAATAAGAATATAATTTTGCGCAAGCGTAAGGACTTCTTGGATAAAACGGCGTCTTTTCAGTTTGCGGAGTTTCAACCACTTTACCGTATAATTCGCTTGTAGAAGCTTGATAAAATTTTGTTTTTATTTCCGTCTCTTTAATCGCGTCTAAAATTCTTATAGTTCCCAAAGCGACTACATCCGCCGTATATTCGGGTATATCAAAACTTACTCTAACATGACTTTGAGCGGCTAAATTATAAATCTCATCGGGCTGAATTTTCTCAAGCAATCTCGATAAAGCCGAACTATCCGCCAAATCTCCGTAATGAAGAAAAACTCTTGCATCGTTTACATGAAAATCCTGATATAAATGCTCTATTCTTCCCGTATTGAAAGACGAACTTCTTCTAATAATTCCATGAACTTCATAACCTTTTTCAAGCAAAAGCTCCGCCAAATATGAACCGTCCTGTCCCGTTATTCCCGTAATAAGCGCTTTTTTAGTTTTACTCATTTTAATTAAATCTCCGTTTTTATTTTAATTGTTTTTAATTATTATAAATAGTTAATCTTTATAATTTTTCAAAAAATCATTATAAGCAATTTTTAAACCTTCTTCAAGTTCGGTTTTATAATGCCAACCTAAATTATTTATTTTAGAAACATCCAATAATTTTCTCATTGTGCCGTCAGGTTTTGAAGAATCTAAAATTATATTTCCTTCAAATCCGACAATCTTTTTTATTAATTTCGCCAAATCTTTTATAGTTACCTCTTTTCCGCTTCCGATATTTATAAATTTCCCTATTTCTTTTGCGTCTTTATTTTCCATTAAAAATAAACATGCTTCGGCTAAATCGTCAGAATTCATAAACTCTCTTAAAGGCGTTCCGCTTCCCCAAATAATTGTTTCTTTATCTTTATTTATTTTAGCTTCATGAAATCTTCTAATAAGCATTGGAATTACATGAGCGTTTTCTTTATGATAATTGTCGTTAATTCCGTAAAGATTGCATGGCATAACCGCTATATAATTTGTTTTATATTGTTTATTATAAGCGGCGCATAATTCTATTCCCGATATTTTTGCCAAAGCGTAAGCTCTATTCGTGCTTTCCAAATATCCCGAAAGTAAATATTCTTCTTTAATTGGCTGCGGGCAATCTTTAGGATAAATGCAGCTCGAACCCAAAAACAATAATTTTTCGACTCCATATTTAAAAGACGCTTCTATGATATTATTCTGTATTTGAATATTATAAAGCAAAAAATCGACTGGATAAGTGTCGTTTGCGTAAATTCCTCCTACTTTTGCCGCTGATAATATTACCCATTCGGGTTTTTCTTTTTTAAAAAATTCAAATACTTTATCTCTTTCCCTCAAATCAAGCTCGCTATGAGTTTTTTTAATAATATCTTTATAACCTTTCTTTGTAAAAACTCTCTCTATCGCGCTTCCCACTAATCCTTTATGTCCCGCTATATATACTTTTTTCAAAATAAAACTCCTTTTTGTTTTTTATTTATTTTTAATTTTATTTATCTTTTCCCGTTATCTCTTCGACTATATTTACAAGATTTGAAATTGACCTATTGAAATAAACCAAAACATCGCCGTATAAATGAGCGTTGAGCGGAGGAATTAAAGATTTATCCACATTATCATAATGTCTCTGTCTCGCTTGATAATAAAAATCTTTCACTTGATGATATTTTTCAATCGCTTCTTCGTAAGTTTTTTCTTTATTTATATAATAATATTGAGGAATTAAAGTCGATAAATAATCTATAAACTCAACATTATTATTAATCATTTTAAGTATATCTTTTTTTTGAATTTCGTTAAATAAAGTTCGTTTTTCGTTTCCTTTAATAATCGCTTTTGCCAAATCTTTTAAATTATCTCCCAAATTTTCGTAATAAGTGCTTATATTTATTAAAGAAGCTATATTTGAAGAGTTTAAAGTATTTTTTCCTAAAAGTTTAAGCAAGAAAGTGTGAATTTCGTTATCGGTATTATCTAAAAGTTTTTCGTTATCTCTTATTTTATTTAATAATCTTTCGCTCGGATTATCGAATAATTCTTTTATTCTAATTAACATTTTTTTTGCAATCTCTCCCATATAAGTCACTTCTTTTCTAACTTCTATTTCCGCCGATATTGGCATATTTAAAAGTTTATCTAAAAGCAAACTTGCATGTTTTTCATCGTCTTTATCTTTTATTAGAATGCAAACTATTTTTTCAAGTTTATCGGTTAGAAAATAAAATACTATAACATTAGCTATATTAAAAATCGTATGAGCCGCAGCTATATAAAAAGATATATTAACATAATTATTATTAACGACTTTATAAACTCCGCCCGAAACTATAAAACCCGCCAAAAAATTAACCAATTTTATATACGGATTAAATAAGAAAAACATATATATTACGCCGAATATATTAAAAAGACTATGAACCAAAGCCGCTCTTTTTGCGTTAGTCGAAGCGTTTAAAGTCGCCAAAACCGCCGTTATTGTAGTTCCGATATTCTGCCCAAGTATTAACGCTACCGAAGTTGGAAAATCTATTAAACCGACAATTGCAAGAGAGATTGTAACTCCAAGCGCTGCGCTACTTGACTGTATTATTGCCGTCACTATCATTCCTATCATTACGCATAAAAATCTGCCTTTAAATGTGTCGGCGTTTGCTATCAAAAATATTTTTTCAAATTCTTCAGAACCGCGCACGCTTTCAAATGCGTTTTTCATTAAAATGAGTCCGTAGAATATCATTCCAAAACCCATTAATATTTCGCCAAAGAATTTTAATCTTCTATTTTCGCTGCAAAATATTACGATTATTGAGCCTATTCCTAAAGAAGGCAAAGCCAAAACATCAATATCTAAAGAAATTATCCATCCCGTAATCGTAGTTCCGATATTTGCGCCAAGTATTATATTAATCGCTTGAGTTAAATTTAATATTCCTGCATTAACGAAGCTAACCGTCATAACCGTAACGGCGCTGCTTGATTGAACTATAGCCGTTATTAAAAAGCCTAAAGATATTCCAAGTATTTTATTGTTTGTAACTTTATGCAATATCTCTTTTAATCTACTTTCGGTGCTTTCTTGCAAACCATCCGAAAATAGTTTCAGCCCGAACATAAAAAGCCCGAATCCGCCTATTAAATTGAAGGTTAGATTTTGTATCATATATATCCTAATTTATATAGTGTTTTTAGAATATCATATAATATTAAAAAGTCAATAAAATAGTTATCATATATAGTATTGTATTTTATTTCATTTAATATAACATATAAATTAAAATTCTACCTTAAAAAATAATAAACGGAAAATAAATGTTTGGAAATAAAAATATAACGACTAAAGAACTTTTAAAATCTGTTCGTCAAATAGAAATAAAAACTTCAAGAATAGTAAATTCTTATTTTTCGGGACAATATCATTCCGCTTTCAAAGGACATGGAATAGAATTTGACGAAGTTAGAAAATATTCTATAGGAGACGATGTTAGAGCGATGGATTGGAAAGTTAGCGCAAGATATAACGAGCCTTTTATAAAAAGATTTAGAGAAGAGAGAGAATTAAATGTTATAATACTTGCAGATTTTTCAGCTTCAACAAATTTCGGATTTACAAAAACAAAACATAATCTAATAGTCGAAGTTTCGGCTTTGCTTACATTTTCCGCTTTAAAAAATAATGATAAAGTCGGACTTTTAATTTTTACCGATACGGTTGAAAAATTTATTCCTTTGGGTAAAGGTAGAAATCATGTTTTAAGAATAATAAGAGAGCTTATAGAATTTGAACCTAAAAATATAAAAACAAATATAGCGAATACTTTGGAATATTTTAATAGAATTCAATTAAGAGAAAGCATAACTTTTTTAATAACCGATATATGCTCCGAACTTCCTAAAAAAGAAATTGAAATAACTAAAAAAAGACATGATTTTATAGTATGTTTGGTAAACGATATGTTGGAATACGAACTTCCTAATCTTGGAGGAACTTTAGTTATGTCCGATTCTGAAAATGGAGATTTTGTATATTTCGATATGTCAAATAAATCGATAAGAAATAAATATTTGTCTGAACAAAATAAAATTATGGAAGATAAATTAAATTTTCTCAAAAAAAATTCTATAGAAAAAATATTACTCGACACTTCAAGCGATTATGTTAATGAAATAATGAAATTTTTTATAAGGAAAAGAAGATAGGATTATAATCAGCATAATAAAAAATTCAAATTAATAAAACAGGCTACTACTTGCTTTTAGAAAAATTCATATTCTTTTTTATTATATCAAAAAGAACAGAAAAATTTATTCTTACTTCTTAAATGCCAACGCCAAAGTCGGCAAAAGTTAAAAGTAAACAAAAAATTATTTCTTTTTGTGTATGCCTGCATTTGGCTTGGTTCTCTTTTTGTTATAAAAAATAACACAATTTTATTGCTTTTTTTCAATTCGATTGTTATAATATAGCAATTAATAAATAGGAAAAAATTTATATATGTATATAAAGAATCTTAATTTGCATGGATTCAAATCATTTGCTATAGAAACGAATATAGAATTCAACGAAGGCGTTACGGTTGTTCTAGGTCCAAACGGAATAGGAAAAAGCAATATTGTTGAAGCTTTTTTATGGGTTATGGGCGAACAGTCGGCAAGCAGATTGAGAATGGACGCTTCAAAAGGACTTGAAAGCGTTATATTTCATGGAACGGATACAAGAAAACCATCTTCACTCGCTCAAATAACTTTAACTTTAGACAATAAAAATAAATGGATAAAAAAATACGATAAAGAAGAGATTACGGTAACAAGAAAATATTATAGAAAAGGTTTGTCGGAATATTATATAAATGACGAACAGGTTAGATTAAAAGATATAGTCGATATGTTTTTAGATACGGGACTTGGAAAAAACGCGTATTCCGTTATTAAACAAGGAACTGTATCGGAAATTGCTAAACAAAAACCCGAAGAGAGAAGAAGCATAATAGAAAATGCGGCGGGAATAAGTAAGTATCTTGAAAGAAGAAGAGAAGCTACAAAAAAATTGGAAGAGTCGGAAAGAAATCTTGATAATGTAAAAATAGAAATTAAAAACGCGGAAAAATATTATAAATCTTTAAAAGAGCAAGCCGCTAGAACTGAAAGATATTATTCTTTAATTGACGAAAGAAAAAAAATAAGCATTAGCATAAATGTAAATCAAGTAAAAAAATCAAAAATTAATCTTGAAGAGCTGATAAAAAATTTGGAAGAATTAAATAATAAAAAAATAGAATTAGAAAAAGAATTAAAAGAATTAGACAATCAAAAACAAATGGAACTTCTTAAATTTGAAGAGACAAGAAATTTATCAATAGAATTAGATAAACAAGTTTCTTTAATAGACAAAGAACTTATTCATATAGAAAAAATGTCTAATCAATTAAAAATTCAATTAGAAAATAAAGATAAAGAAAAAGAAGAAAATATTAACAGAAAAAATATTTTAGATAAAAGAATTGAAGAAAATAAAAATCAAGTAAAAGAATTGGAAGAAGATATAAAAAATATTATTGAAAATATAGAAAGAGCATTAAAAGAATTGGAAGAGGAAGAAAATAATATAGCCAATGAACAAAACAAAATTGCAAGCCTTAACGATGAAATTGCCGCATTAACTCAAAATAATCAAAACGCTAATTTGAAAATATCGGATGCGCGCGAAAGACAACTTGAAGCGATAAATAAAATAATAACCGAAATAGACGAAAAGAAAAAAGATATAATGGGAAATAGTTTTTATCAAAATATTGGAAAGCATGAAAGTGATATTGATATTGGATTTAATAATTTATTAAACGCGATAGATTCTAAAATGAATTCTATAAAAGAATTTGAAGAATATAATATATTAAATAATTTTAACGAACTTAATTTTCATTCTATTTCGGGTTTTATAGAAAAATTAAAAGATAGTTTGGATAATGAAAAAAATGACGCTTTATTTTTGCAAGGAATATTCAAAGAATATACTAAAATAAAAAATCCTTTCTTTGATTTGCTTTTTGATAAAGAAGGCGCTTATATGCAAAAAGAAAATATAGATAAAGAAATTGCCGAACTTGAAAATCATATTAAAAATAATAACGATAAAATTGAAGAGATTAATAATCAAATAAAAATATCTACAGAAAATATAAATAGAGCAAACTCAAATCTAACGACTTTAACGGTTGAAAAAGCGAAATACGAAACTAATAAAAAAGCGCTTGAAGAGAGAAAAGAGATAATAATAAAAAATATAAAATTGATTGAGGAAGAAGTTTTATCTCATAATGAAAAATTTAATAAACTTGAAGAAGATTATAAAAACCTTAACGAAGAGTTTAAACAAAATAATATTAATTTTAAAGAGCTTGAAAAGAAAAAATCTCAAATGGAAAGCGAATCGAGAAGCAAAGCGAACGAGATAAAAAAAGCGGAATCTACTTTATCTAATTTTGAAGCGAGTCATTCTAAAAGAGTAAAGAGATTAAACGAAGTTAATGACAATATCGCTAGAATAAGCGAAAGAATAAATCAAACTAACGAAAAAATAAACGATATATACAATCATTTTTACGAAAATTACGCGCTTAACTTAAAAGATTTTGAAAACGAAACTCATAATTTAATTGACGAAGAAACTTTTAAAAATAAATTAAACGCGGTAAACGATAAAATAAAAAATTTAGGACATATAAACGAAATGGCTTTAGACGAATATCAAGAGGCAAAAAATCGATTTGAATTTTTAAGCAAACAAAAAGAAGATTTGGAAAAGTCTAAAGAAGAAATTTTAAAAATTATTTTTGACGCTAATAAAAAAGCGGGAGAAGATTTCTTAAAAACATTTAACGAAATAAATAAAAAATTTTCCGAAACTTTTAGAATATTATTCGGCGGCGGAAACGCTGGCTTAAAAATACAAAATGAAGAAGATTTATTAAATAGTCCTATCGATATATTCGCTCAACCTCCGGGAAAAAGAATGGAAAATATAGTTTCTTATTCTGGAGGCGAACTTACAATGACAGGCTTGGCTTTGGTTTTTGCTATTTTTTTATATCGTCCTTCGCCTTTTTGCATATTAGACGAAGTTGACGCCGCATTAGACGGAGCAAATATTATAAGATTTAAAAATATGGTTAAGGGATTGTCAAATAAAACTCAATTTTTAATAATTACGCATAATGAAGTATCGGCGACTATAGCGGATGCATATTACGGAATAACCGCCGAAGAAAAAGGCGTTTCAAAAATATTTACGGTTAAAGTCGATAAAGACGGAACTATTAACGGAAGTAAAGATAAAGTTGTTTCTGAAAATTAAATTTAAATAAAAAATAAAAAAAGTCCCGTATTATAACGAGACTTTAATTTTTAATTTCTAATTTTTAAATTTCTAAAATATTTTAATCATCCATATTTACAGAATTAGGATTATTCAAATAATCTCTTGTAGTTTTCGCTATTATAGGCGAGAGTATTAAAAGCCCAATTAAATTTGGTATTGCCATTAAACCGTTTAATGTGTCTGCAATATTCCATACTAATTCAAGTTCGCTTACAGAACCAACGACTATTAATATAATAAAAATTATTTTAAATATTAATTCTGCGACTTTATTATTTTTAGTTAAATATCCTAAACTTACAACTCCATAATGCGACCAACCTACGAGAGTCGTGAAAGCAAAAAGAAATAAAGAAACCGTTAATATAGTAGAGCCTATATAAAAATCGCTACCAGGCATAGACACTCTAAACGCTTCTGAAATTAAAGGCGCTCCTTTAAGATTAGTTTTATTTGCCAAGTTTAAATTTAAAAGCATTACTATTCCCGTTATTGAACATACTAAAAAAGTATCGACAAATACTTCAAATATTCCCCAAAGAGCCTGCTCAACGGGATTTTTATTATTAGAAGATGCATGAGCCATAGGAGCGGAACCCATGCCAGCTTCATTTGAAAAAATTCCTCTTGCAAAACCGTATCTCATTCCCATAGCTATAGTATAACCCATAAAACCAGCTCCGACTTGCTTAAAAGAAAAAGCCTCTGAAACTACGACTTTTAATATTCCAGGAATTTTCTCTAAATTAAGAAATATAATTATTATTCCGCATACTAAATAAAATAAACACATTAAAGGAACTAATTTTTCGGCGACAGCTCCTATTCTTTTAATGCCTCCAATTATTATAATTGCAACTATAATAGTAACCGTAATTCCCGTATATAAATTAGGAATTCCAAAATTTTGATGAACTACATTCGCCATAGCGTTAATTTGAGTTAAATTGCCTATTCCAAAACATGCCAAAGTCGCAAGAGCGGAAAATAAAGCGCCAAGCCAAGTAATATTTGCTCCTTTAGATAAATAATACATAGGTCCGCCAAAATGTTGTCCGTTAGAATCTTTTTCTCTAAATTTAACGGCTAATAAAACTTCAGAATATTTTGTAACCATTCCAAAAAAAGCTGCAAACCACATCCAAAATAAAGCACCAGGTCCGCCCGAAATAATCGCCGTAGTAACTCCGACTATATTTCCCGTCCCTACAGTGCTTGCCAATGCGGTGCTTACCGCTTGAAAAGGAGTAATATTAATATCGTCTAAATGCTTTTTAAACATCGCTCCAAAAGTTCCTTTAACCCATAATTTTATATGAGTTATTTGAAAGAAACCAATTCTTATAGTTAAGAAGATTCCCGTTCCAACTAATAATATTAACATTACAGGTCCCCATATAAAATTGTTGATAATGCCGTTAATTTTTTCTATCATTTCCATGATAAATCTCCTTAATAATTTATTTATATAAAATTAATCTTTATATACTCTTTTAACTCTCTCGCCAATATTTGTCAAAATCTCATACGAAATAGTTTCAGATTTTTTAGCCATATTTTCGGCGTTAAGTTCTTTATCGTTTCCAAATATTAAAACATCGTCTTCAATATTTATTTTGTCGTCAAATATTTCAATAATCATTAAATCCATGCATATTCTTCCGCGAACAGGATAATATTTATTTTTAATTTTTACATTCCAATTATTTGATAATTTTCTCGGAATTCCATCCGCATAACCGATTGGAATTAAAGCTATTTTTGTATCTTTGTCGGCTTTGAAAGTCATACCATAAGAAACCGACTCGCCTTTTTTTAGGCTTTTTATTAAAACTATTTTAGATTTAACTTCCATAATGGGTTTTATTTTTAAATTTGTTTCTATTTGCGGATAACCATATAAAATAATTCCCGCTCTAACCATATTAAAATAAGATTCTTTATAAGATAATATCGCTGCAGAGTTTGCGCTATGAATTATATTAAGTTTTATATTATTTTCTTTTAAGTTATTTACAACTTCGTTAAAAGTTATTATTTGTTTTTTTGTAAAATTTATAGATTCTTCGTCATTCATATCGGCAGATGCATAATGCGTGCTTATTCCTTCTAAAATTAAATTTTTATAAGATAAAACTTTTTTAGCCAAATTTAAAGCCTCTTCGGGTTTAGCGCCAATTCTATTTAATCCCGTATCTATTTTTATATATACATTTAATTTCAAAGAACCTTTAAATCTTTCCATATAATTATCATAATAAGGCAGAAAATCGGCATTGCTTATAGTCGGACTTAAATTATAATTACAAATTTCTTCAAATTCCGATTTGAAATGTTGAAATAAAACTATAATAGGAATTTTAACTCCGCTTTTTCTTATTTTTATACCTTCTTCGACTGTGGCGACTCCAATAGCGTCAACCTTGAATTTTTCAGAGGCTTTCGCTATTTCAATTATTCCATGCCCATAAGCGTTAGCTTTTAATATATTAAGAATTTTAGTTTTTTTAACAATAGAAGATATTATATTTATATTATTTTTCAAAACGGATAAATCAATTTCGGCAATAGTATAATTCGACATAGTTAAACCTTAATAAAATATTCAAATATATTATAATAATTTATAATTATTATCAATAGTAATTTAAATAAAAAAATCCCTATGCTCTTTTTGAACATAGAGATTGTTTTTTTATCTCTATTTTATTAGCATATATAATTTTATAAATTTAATTTAAATTTTGACAAATAAAATTATTCTGTTATAATATCATTATGAAAAGAAATAGAGAAATTGATAAATTAAATGATTTATTCGTCCGATATTTACTCGGCAAAAATGGAAATGAAAATATGCTTGAGGATATGGTTAACGCCGCTTTAAGCGATTTCAATTTTGAAGAAGTTAAAGATTTAG
>OLHA01000529.1_pt1 | contig 22412 bp, 22 predicted proteins | sample 1605961 | NCBI WGS metagenome assembly OLHA01 (sample SAMN03283288) | human gut metagenome | biome: human-associated habitat; material: feces | host: Homo sapiens | place: Peru | collected 2012
GATAACGAATAAAGCAGTCATTTTTCTTGTTTAAATTATCAATGGTAATAATTTCGTTTTTGCTTTTTTCTAAATATTCAAATTCTTCCATAAGGTGTATTATAACAGAATAATTTTTATTTGTCAAAACGATTTTGTTATATTTACTAAAAAATCTTATTATAAAAATGACAATAAGGAGTTGAGCCTTTTTTAGAATAATAATCCTGATGATAATCTTCGGCTTCGTAAAAATTTTTAAACTCTCTTAAAGTAGTCGCTACATCAAATCCTTTTTCTTTCAAAATATTAATATACTTTTCGGCAATCTCTTTTTCTTCTTCGTTTTGATAAAAAATTGCTGATAAATATTGAGAGCCAATGTCCGGTCCCTGTCCGTTTTTTTGGGTAAAATTATGCGTTTCAAAAAATAATTTTATCAAATCTTCGTAAGTTGTTTTATCGGCATCGTATCCGACTTTAACGGTTTCTAAATGCCCCGTTAATCCCGTGCAAACTTCTATGTAAGTCGGGTTAGCTTTATGTCCGCCTGCATATCCGCTTATCGCTGAAAATACTCCTTCGGCTTTTTCAAACCAATATTCCACTCCCCAAAAGCATCCCGATGAAAAATAAGCATATTTAGGATTATTTGGCATATTATCATTATTCATATTATTTTCCTTATTTTCTTCATTAAAATTTATATCGCTATTTTTATTATCGCATGCAAAAGCGAAAGTAGAAAAAATAAAAAGTGTTATAAAATAAATCAATATTTTCATTATAGTTTTAACTTAAAGTCACTCTCTCATTTTCTTTTACGGATTTTAAAACTATACAATTTGCTCCAATTATAACATTAGAGCCTATTACGGTTTTCCCGCCGAAAATAGAAGCGTTGGCGTAAATCGTAACATTATCGCAAACCGTAGGATGTCTCTTTTCGTTTTCCAATCCTCTTCCGTTTTTTAAAGACAAAGCTCCCAAAGTAACTCCTTGATATATTTTTACATGATGCCCGATAATCGTTGTCTCGCCTATAACTATTCCCGTTCCATGGTCTATAAAAAAGTATTCTCCTATATTAGCTCCAGGATGAATATCTATTCCCGTTTTTGAATGCGTATATTCCGATATTATTCTCGCCGTTAAATATTGTTTTTGATTATAAAATATATGAGATATTCTATAACTAAATACCGCTCGAAAACCTGGATAAGTTAAAATAATCTCTTCATAAGATTTACAAGCGGGGTCCGAATCAAAAAAGAATTCCAAATCCTTTTTTAAAATAACGGTTATATCGTCTAATTGTTTTATAAAATCATTTAAATCGGGATTATACGAAACTATTTTTAGATAAAGTTTTGATATATTTTTTTTAGTATTATTAATATTCCCCGACTCCCGAAAGAAATCGGGGAAAATATAATCTCTAATATATTTTACAATATCTTTTATATCTTTTTTATTAGGCAATTCTCTAAAAGTTTTTAATTTCATAAGAAAAAAAATTAACTCCAAGTATATCTTTCGCCTGTATCGGGCAAAATTGAAACTATTTTTATTTCTTTATTGACTTCTATTTTCTTGCTTAATTCAACAGCTCCGTAAACGCTCGCTCCCGAAGATATTCCGACAAGCAAGCCTTCCGTTAAGCAAATATCTCTCGCCGTGTTTATAGCGTTATCGTCAGAAACATCTATTATCTCGCTTATAACTTTTTGGTCTAAAATCTCAGGAATAAAGTTTGCGCCTATTCCTTGAATTTTATGCGGCGAAGCCTTGCCTTTTGTAAGCAAAGGAGAAGATTCAGGCTCAACTCCTACAACTTTTGTCTGCTTTTTATTATCAACGATATATTTTCCGATTCCCGTTGCAGTTCCGCCTGTTCCGATTCCAGCGACTATATAGTCAACATCGGGAATATCGTTAAATATTTCGGGAGCGGTATAATTATAATGAGCTTTAACATTAGATTGATTTATAAATTGTCCAGGTATAACCGAATCTTTTATTTCGTTATTTAATTGATTCGCTCTCTCTACCGCAACGCTCATTCCTCCGTCAACAAGCTCTAATTTAGCGCCATAATCTTTTATAAGTTTTCTTCTCTCTTGCGACATAGAAGACGGCATAACTATTATGACATTGAGCTTTAAGTAAGAACCTATAGCCGCCATAGCGATTCCCGTGTTTCCCGAAGTCGGCTCTATTATAGTAGAACCTTCTTTTAATTTACCGCTTTCAAATAAATCAAGCAGCATTTGTTTGACAGGTCTATCTTTAACAGAACCTATCGGATTGTTTTTTTCAACCTTTCCAAAAAGCTTAATTTTTTCATTTAAATTAAACTTTTTTTCTATTTTCCCCAATCTAACAATCGGAGTATTTCCCACTAATTCGAGGGTATTGTTATATAGCATTGTTTGCCTCCATAAAAATAAAATTATTTTTGTTTGAAATATCTTACATTACTACAAATAAAAATGCAATATGTAATTATAAGTTAAACTTGAAAATTTATTAAAATTTATTACAATAATACATTAATCTAAATGAATAGAGGTTTATAAAATGAAATTCGTTTCTTTCACAGAATGGAACAATACGGAAGCTATAGGAATTGTAAGCAAAGACGATAAAAAAGTAATTGCCGTAAAAGAAATTATACATGATTTTGAATACGGCGAAAATCCTATGATTAAATTAATAAAAAATATGAATAAAGATTTATTAAAAACTCTAAAAAATGCAAGCGAAAATTTTAATAAATATCCCGCTTATTCTATAGAAAATATTCAAATATTATCGCCTATAAGAAAACCTATTCATGATATAATATGCGTTGGAGTAAATTATAGCGACCACTTAAAAGAAATTGAAGGCAATAAACTTATGGATAAAAATAATTCTAAAAAGCCCGTTTATTTTTCTAAAAGAGCGATTGAAATAATAGGACTTGGCGATAAGATTAAGGCGAGATTCGATTTGGATAAATATTTAGATTATGAAGTCGAACTTGCAATTATAATAGGTAAAAAAGGAAAAGATATTTCGGTAAAAAAAGCGAAAGATTATATATTTGGCTACAGTATTTTTAACGATATTTCTTCAAGAACTATACAAAAAGAACATTCTCAATGGTATAAAGGAAAAAGTTTAGATTATTATAGCGCAATGGGACCATGCATAGTTTATAAAGACGATATAAAAGATATTTTCAATTTGGAAGTGAAAAGCATATTAAACGAAGAAGTAAGACAATCTTCAAATACAAAATATATGATTCATGATATATATAATTTGGTTTCGGACATTTCAAAAGGAATGACTTTAGAAGCGGGAGATATAATAGCTACGGGAACGCCAGGAGGAGTCGGTATGTCTTTTAATCCGCCAAAATATATGAAGTCGGGAGATAAAATAGTTTGTTATATAGAAAATATTGGAGAATTAATAAATTTTGTGGAATGATAATATTACATTTTTTATTTAATATATTTCATTTATTTACGATATTTAAATTAATAAAATTATAAAAAGCGCTTATTATGAATGAAAATATTTTAGTCGTAGAATATAGAAACGAACTTATCGAAAAAGTAGTAGATATTTTAAAAGAAAGACATTATAATCCGATTCCCACAAAATCTCGCTCTCAAGGAATAGTGGCGGCTAATGAAGGCTCGATAGATTTGATAATACTTGACGCGGATATTGGAGATTCTCAAGGATTGCAACTTCTTGAAACTTTCAAAAAAGACGAAAAAACTAAAGAAATTCCCGTTATTTTATTAAGCACGCCTTATAGAAAAATGGAGTTTATAGAAGAAGCTATGAGTTTGGGAATTGACGATTTAATTTTTACGCCTTTTGATGAAATGGAATTTATAGCTTCGGTTAATGGAATATTAAAATTAAGAAAATTATATATTGAAAATAATAAATTAGTTAAGCAGAATAACGATATTACTGAAGAATTAAATAATCTTAAAGATGTTTCGGAAGAACATTATAAATCTTATAAAGAAACTCAAAAAAAATATGACGATTTGCTTAATTACGATTTGGAAACGGGATTAAATAATAAAAAAGAATTTTATAAACAGTTTAAAAAATTGGTTTTTGAAAGCGTTCGGCATGAAGATACGATTATATTATCATGTTTTTGTATAGACGGACTCGATAATATAGTAAGCGAATTCGGAATTATGGCGGCGGAAGAGATAATTCTTCAATTTACAAAAGTTTTAAAAAATGCAAGCAGAGAAGAAGATTTAATAGCTCGTTTAAGCAATAATGAATTTATAGTCGCTTTTAAGAGAATGGATATAAAATTATACGATGAAAAAGTAGAAGAGATAAAAGGACTCGTAAATAAAAACGAACTCGATTATAACGGAATGGTTATAAAATATACAATCTCGGCGGGAATTTCTTATTCGGCTTACAGGAAAAATTATCATTTTGAAAATAATGTAGATAAAGAAATATCGCCCGCTCTTTTGGCTTTGCATAACGCTAAAAGAAGAGGTTTTGCAACGGTATTTACTCATCCAACGGTAATAAGGCAATAAAAATTAATGATTATCAATCTTAATAAAAACGATATTGAAAGCGTGAAATATGCTGCAAACGAAGTTATAAAAGTTATTAAAGACGGCGGAATCGTTATCTCTCCAACCGATACGGTTTATGGAATGCTTGCTAACGCTTTTAATAACGAAGCTATAAACAGAATATATGAAATCAAAGGAAGAGATAGAGATAAACCTTTTTTAATTTTGCTTAAAGATGAAAAATCGGTAAAAAGTTTTTGCGATATTCCAATTCTAAATATTATAAAAAAAAATATTCCTGGAGAGTTAACTTTTATTATGCCAATGTCCGAAAGCGCTAAAAATAAATTTAGCTTTTTAAAATCAACCGTAGCTATTCGCATCCCAAAAGATTATTATATAAATCTTATTCTAAAAGAAACTCCGCCGATTGTCGCTCCTTCAGCAAATCTTTCTGGGCAAGGCATTATATATGATGGAAATAAATTAGTTAAAATTTTTAAAGATAAAGTAGATTTAATAATAAACGGAGGAATAATAGAAAAAAAACTTCCTTCGACTTTATACGATTCTATTAATAAAAAAGTTATTCGTCAGGGCGAGGTTTATTTAAGGGAATAGTTTGATTTATGTGAATTGTTTGACTTCTATCCGTTTTACTCTGTGGGCTTTTAGCCTATCGTTGATATAAAGAAAGTAAGTATAAATTTTGACTTTCTTATAATACAAAATAACAAACGCATAAAAAATTAAAAATCAAACTCCATAGGGTCAAATCCCGTTCTTTTATTATTATTCATAGAGTCTATTTTTTTAATATCTTCCTCTTCCAAACTAAAATCAAATATATCTATATTTTCTTCTATTCTTTCTTTTGTAATAGATTTTGGAATTACCACTATTTTATTTTCTATATTCCATCTTAATATTATTTGAGCTACCGTTTTATTATATTTTTCGGCTATACTTTCCAATGTTTTATTATCTATAAGTTTTCCTCTTGCAAGAGGCGACCAAGCTTCGATATTCATATTATGGCTTTTGCAAAACTCTATTAATTCTTTTCTGTTTAAGTTCGGATGTCTTTCTATTTGATTGATTACGGGAGCGATTACGCAATTAGCGAATATATCGTTTAAATGTTTTATTTCAAAATTGCTCACTCCGATTGCTCTCGCTTTTTTGATTTGATATATATTTTCTAAAGCTCGCCAAGTGTCTAAATATCTTTCTTTTTTCTGTCCTGGCCAATGAATTAAAAGCAAATCGACATAATCCATATTTAATTTTTTTAAACTCTCTTCAAAAGATTCTCTAGTAGATTTATATCCTTGATTTGTATTCCATATTTTAGTCGTTATAAAAACTTTCTCTCTATCGATTCCCGTTTTTCTTATAGCTTCTCCAAGCTCTCTTTCGTTATCGTAGAATTGAGCCGTGTCAAATTTTCTATATCCCGAATCTACAGCCCATTTTACGGCGTTATACAATTCTTTTTTATCGGTTATTTTATATATTCCAAGTCCTAAAATTGGCATTTCGATTCCATTGTTTAATTTTACATTTATCATTTTACATCTCCTTTTTTTGATATATTATATAATATTTTAAGAATAAAATAAAAGGGTTAAATATTTGTTTTTTAACGATATAATAAAATCTATGGGCAAAATAACGGTTTTGACGAAATAGCATAAAAATGTTTTATTTAAAAGAATTGAAAAATATTAGTAAATATATTGCTTGTAAACTTCTTTTTATGCATCATAAAGATATTAAAATTGTAAATATTGATAAAATAGTCAAAGTTCAAGTTGTGCTTTGGCTAATTAAAAAAAGAATGTATTATAAAATGTTTGTAAAAATAGTAAAGCGAGTCCTATTAATAGAACCCGCTTTTTAAAAATAAAAAATTAAAATTATAATAATTTTTGTTCTCTCATAGCCTCGTATAAAGTGTCGTATCCTTTAAGTTCTTTCTCTCCCGTAATTATCCATTCGTTCAAGCCTTCCATAGCCATCATTTTCTTTATAATAGGATTTTCCTTTTTTTGAGACATAAGCATTTTAACAAAATTATCCGATATTTCAGAATCGATATTTGGCATAACCGTGAAGTTGCAATGACAAAAATCGGGGCTTGTATAAAAAGAGATTAATTCTCCGTCAGGATATAATCCTTCTTCCAAAATTCTTATCCAAGTATTAGAGCCTATAGTTCCCGCATCCAAAGAGCCGTTTTTTAAGCCTTCCAATACATCCCATTCGCTTCTGCCCGTATCTCCATGTTTTCCCAAATCGGAATTATATCTTATAATGTTTACGCTTTCATTATCTATTTCGGAATTATTAATATCGGATTCTTTAATCTTTAATCCATTTTTATTTAGATAATAAATAGCCATTATATTAGCTTGAGAAGAATCGGCGCTTCCAACTCCAAGTTTTTTGCCTTTCAAATCTTCAAGATTTTTTATTTTGCTATCTTTTTTAACTACAAATTTTGTAGACCAATGTAAATCGGTATCTCTCATAGCTATAGCTTTAGCTTTATTGTCTGTCGCGTATAATGTTCTTATCCAAGCGACATTTGTATTCCAAGCTATATCTATATGTCCTTTTAATAAAGAATCTACCTGCCTTTCATAATTTGAAAATAAAACATAATCGAGTTTGCATCCATATTCGTTGCTATAATCTCTTATTATATCCCAAATTCCAACCACTTTAGGGTCATAAGCTACCGCGCCTAATAATATAGTTTTCATTTTATCTCCTTTTTTAAAATCAAATTTACTATTTTAAATTAAGAAACTATAGCTTTTCCAAGCCATGTTTTTAATACATCGATACCAGGAGCCATAACGGGCGCAGCCAAAGCGTCTCTCATATATCTTTCTAACGGAAGTCTTTTTGCATAAGCGTTTCCTCCGCCTAATTTCATGGCTTTTTGACAAACTTCAACTGCAACTTCAATAGAATTTATCCTGCAACCGAATATTTTTAATCCAGAATCGGCTTCGTTATTGTCGAGGCTTTCAGCTGCTGTAAATGTAAACGCTACTGCAGATTGCATTTTTGTATATATTTCGGCTAAATTTACTTGCACCATTTCAATATCGGCTAAAGATTGTCCGCTTGTATATTTTCTATTTTTTGTATAATCTAAAATGCAATTATAAGCGTTTCTTGCAAGTCCGCTATAAACCGCTCCCAAACCGACAACGAAATAAGGCAAAACGCTTCCGCATTGATTTTCTCCGTCTCCTTCTTTTCCTATTCTATAAGAAATATCAAGTTCCACATTATCGTAAGCTACAGGCATAGACGCGTTTCCTCTCATTCCCAAACCGTCCCATTTATTTTCTTCATGGGTAATTCCTTTTGAATTATTATGAACGAGCCAATTATTTAATGTTCCCTTATTTTCGCAAGAATTGGTAAGAGTTAAATAATAGTCGGCAAATAATGCGCTTGTAACGAAACTCTTTCTTCCGTTTAATATTATTCTACTTCCAGATTTAGTTTCTGTCATATCAGGACTTCCAAAGTGAGTTCCGCTTCCGCTTTCGCTATATGCCAAAGCTATTGCAACTTCTCCTTTCGCAATTTTAGGTAGAAATTCTTTTTTCTGTTCTTCAGTTCCATAATCAATTAAGCATTTAGTTCCAGCGTTATGCATCATATAACATAATCCTGTAGTAGCGCAGTAATTAGACAATGCATGAACTACTTCGGCATGCTCTTTAGCGCCTCCGCCCATTCCTCCGTATTCTTTTGGAACTATAACACCCATATAGCCTTGTTTTCTCAATTCGTTATAGGCTTCTTTCGGAAATCTTCCGTTTTTGTCAACCTCTTCCGTATAAGGTTTAACATGCTGTTCTGCAAATTTAATTGCATCGTCAAAAATTTTACTCATTTTTGTTCTCCTTAAAATGTTTTAATATTTTTTATATATAATTTTTATTTATATATCACATAAAATTAGGCGTATGTTTTTTTGATATATCAACCGCCAAGTCTTCGTCTATTCCTATTTCTGTTAGTCTTTGAACTCTATTTTCATGCATTTGATTTTTAAGCTCGCTTACAAGTTCCATTCCGTTTTTATATTGATTATAAGAAGTTCCTCCTCCCGCAAGAAATGCCATAGATTCTATTAATAAAGTCGATTCTCCGTTTAATTCGTCCAAATATTCTTTTCTTTTAAATACCGCTTCTTTTAAAATATTCACTTTATTAGGATTATGTTTTAATATTTCTTTAATATGATTCGTTCCGTATCTAACATGTCGAGTTTCGTCTATTCTAACCAATCTTAATAATTTTTGAGTCGGTTCGTCTTTTGTATATTTTTCTAAAAAACTTAATAAATCTAAAAAAGTTCCCTCGCCCATTACATGAAGTAGAAAACTTGACTTTATATAATTATTTTCCGCATATAGAGTATATAAAGAATTTTGCGTAATTATTGAAGAATATTGAACGCCCATTCCGTTTATATTCGCTCTTTTAATAAACGCTTCTATATGTCTTGCTTCGTCATTTATTAGAGAAGATAAAAATACGGGAATCTCGTAAAAATAAGGGCTTACTTTAGCTATAAATTTGCTTGGCACATATAAAGCTGAAAATTCGTTTTCTGTTAAATATGTCATAATTTGAGCTATAGCAAATTCCATATCTTTATCGTAATTCGGTATATTATCCCAATCTATATCGACAGAAGTATTCCATTGAGTCTTTTTGCTTTCTTCGTAAAGTTTTGAAATATTATTATTCCATAAATCCTCTTTATAATGCAAGTCAAAACCGTAATTTGGTGAACCTTCTTCAGGCAAACTATTTCTTGGAGCGAGTCCTATATTTAACGGAGGATTGCTTTCTAAACGATTAATATCTGCTTCAAATTTTGGAAAATTATCGTTCGACTTTTTCTTTATATAGTAGCTATATAATTCTTTATTATTTTTCTTATCTAAAAATATTTCGCCTTTAAATATGCAATAGGATTTTAAATCGTTTTCAAGATTATTATAAAACGAAATTATCTCTATAATATCGTCCTTTTTAGAAACTAAAAGAGCGTTTTCAATCCTAAAGAAAAACGATTTGCCGATGGGAATATCGCCCAAAAATATACTTTTGCTATGATTATACATAATGCTATCCTTAAAAATTAAATAATTATTATATAAATTTAAATAATTGGTTATAGATTAATTGTTTTGAATAAACTCACGGTTTATTATAATGAAATTGTCTGGGGAAATTTATAATCGTCAAAAAAATTTTTTAAAAATGTTTTTAATAATAACATAAATTTTCCTCTTTTTGATTATATTGTCTATTTGATAATCGCTTAAATTAATTAACAATTAAAATAATTATATAATATTTTAAATTTTTGTCAAATGAAAAGTTTAAATAGATTATTTTTTATAACTCAAATTTTTATTTAGAATTAAGATTTTGTATTTACTTAAATTAAAAAATCGAATATAATAAAATTAAAATTAAATTATTAGAGGATTTTATGATAAATTTTTTAGAGATTAAAGATAATTTAAAATATAAAGATTTCGCTCAAAATTTATATAATGAAGCTTTTCCTATAGAAGAAAGATGGGATTTCAATGCGATTTTAAATAATAACAATAATAAATTTTATGCGATATTGGACGGAGATATTCCTGTTGGAATTACTACGATTTGGGAATTTTTAGATTTTAATTATATAGAATATTTAGCGATAGATAAAAAATTCAGAGGAAAAAATTACGGTTCAAAAATTTTAACTCAAATTTTAGAATCGTTAAAAGATAAATTAATCGTTATAGAAGTAGAACCTTATGATTTAAATGAAATTGCAAAAAAGCGTATAGATTGGTATTTGCGTTTTGGTTTTATACTTGCCGATTACGATTATAATATGGCTTGTATAAATGAAAAAAAAGAAGAGGGAACGATAAAAATGAAAATAATGACAACAAGAAAAATTAAAGATAAAGAAGAGCATGATAAAATTACAGATTATTTATATAAGAATATTTATAAACCAAGATTAGATAATATTGATAAGCAAAAAATATAAAAATTATTATTTTAAAATTTAAATCTTTATTCATAAAATATAATTTTGCAATATATTTGACTTTACTTTTCATTAAAAAACGATTATTTATAAAAATAATTCTATCAATTAAATAATATGTCAATTAATATAAATTTGCATTAATTAAAACTATATAATACAATATATAAATTATTTTTGAATTAATATTAATAGAGGTTAGTATATGTTTAAAGGCACTACTATTTGCGCGGTAAGTAGAAACGGAATTACTGCCATAGCTGGAGACGGACAAGTTACGCTCGGTGAAACCGTTATGAAACCAAACGCCGTAAAATTAAGAAGACTATTCGGCGGGAAAATAGTGTCGGGTTTTGCTGGTTCTACTGCGGACGCTTTCACTTTATTTGAAAAATTTGAAAAAAGACTTGAAGAATATTCGGGCGATTTGACAAGAGCGGCGGTAGAGCTTGCAAGAGAATGGAGAACAGATAAAATGCTTAGAAATCTTCAGGCTTTAATTATAGTGGCAAGCAAAGATAGAATGCTTTTACTATCTGGAAACGGAGATGTTATAGAAAGCGATAATAATATACTCGCTATTGGAAGCGGCGGACAATATGCAAAAGCTGCGGCTATAGCGCTTACGGAAAATACGGATTTGCCTGCGGATATTATAGCTAAAAAATCGCTTGAAATAGCTTCTAATATATGCATATACACAAATAGTAATATTTCTTTGGAGGTTATAGAATAATGTCATTTGACGCAAAATTGGAAAGCGAACTTACGCCTAGAAAAATTGTCGAGGCTTTAGACCAATATATAATAGGACAAACCGAAGCTAAAAGGTCGGTTGCCATAGCTTTAAGAAACAGATACAGAAGAAGACATTTGCCTGACGAATTAAAAGACGAAGTCGCACCTAAAAATATAATATTAATAGGACCTACGGGAGTCGGAAAAACTGAAATTGCAAGGAGACTTGCAAAACTTGTAAAAGCGCCTTTCATTAAAGTTGAGGCTACAAAATATACGGAAGTCGGCTATGTTGGACGAGATGTTGAAAGCATGGTTAGAGATTTGGTTAATGCGGCTATATTTGATTTAAAATCGGCTATGATGAAAGAAGTTGAAAAAGAGGCAACGAATAACGCTTTGGATAGATTAGTGAAACTTCTTTTAAACTCCTATAAAGAAGACGATAAATATTTGTCCGAAAACGAAGCGGAAAAAAAGAAGAAAGCAAAAGAGCAGATGAAAATTAGAATCGCTAATGGAGATTTTGACGAGACTTATGTCGAGATAAAAGTTAATAGCAATCAAAACAGAATGTTTGGAATAATTCCAGGAATGGGTTTTGAAGAAAACGATATGATTCAATCTATGGTTGGAAGCATTATGCCCGTTAATAAGAAAAATAAAAGATTAAGAGTTAAAGAAGCTAAAAAATATTTAATAAGCGAGGCTTCGGAATCTCTTATCGATATGGAAAAAGTAACTTCTGACGCTTTGAGTTTAACTGAAAATATGGGAATAATATTTTTAGACGAAATAGACAAAATAGCGAGCGGAAACAAAAACGACCATGGAGATGTTGCAAGGCATGGCGTTCAAAGAGATTTACTTCCAATAGTCGAAGGAACTACGGTTAATACGAAATACGGACCCGTGAAAACCGACCATATTTTATTTATAGCGGCTGGAGCGTTTCATACAAATAAACCTTCGGACTTGATTCCCGAACTTCAAGGAAGATTTCCGATAAGAGTGGAATTAAAAGCTTTATCAAAAGAAGATTTTAAAGATATTTTAGTTAATCCAAAAAACGCCATAACGAAACAATATCAAGAATTATTGAAAACTGAAGGAGTTTCTATAGAGTTTGAAGAAGAGGCTTTAGATAGTATTTCGGATTTGGCTTATAATATAAATACAAATGTTGAAAATATAGGAGCGCGAAGACTTTACACGATAATGGAAAAAGTTTTTGAAGATATTTCATTTACGGCGGACGAACATAAAGGAGAGTTTATTAAAATTAAATCCGAGAACATAAAAGAAGCTATGAAAGATATAGAAGAGAATAGAGATATTAGCAGATATATTTTATAAAATTCGCGATTATATATTTAAAAATAAAAAATAGTTGAAAATATTAAAATTTTTATTATATTTAGTATGAGAACAATTTTTTAATATCACTTTATGGAGAATTTTATTTATGAGAAAGAATAATGCTAATGAGACAGAAAACGAAAGCAGAGAGGATGGCGTTTTTATAGAATGGAGTCCTCTATACGATACAAAGCATAAAATTATAGACGAACAGCATAGAGAACTTGTAAATATAATTAACGACCTTTATTTATCGACTATAGATAATAAATCAAACAAAAACGAGGCTTTTATTAAAGCGGCAAAAAGATGCATCGATTATACCGATTATCATTTTAAGACGGAAGAGAAAATAATGGATATTATAAATTATTCGGATGCGGAAAATCATAAAGCTATGCATAAAGATTTTTATAACGAAGTAGTAAAGCAAATAAGTAGATATCAAGAAGGACAGCCTTTTGTCGCTAATAAATTGGTAAAATACTTAAAAGATTGGCTTTTGGAACATATAGCGTTTAGAGATAAAATATTTGTAGAAGAGTTAATGCGCGTTTTAAGAGATAGGGAAAATAAATAATTATTAGTTTTTAAATTTATTTATATTTTTAATATAATTATAAATTTCAAAAAATATATTTCTTTAATTCAAAATTTTATTTTACTTTTTTGTTTTCTTAATTATATTTTTAGAGTATAAAAATATTAAATAGTAAAAAATTAATTTTATATTGAAACTAATAATAAAATAAAATATAATTATTATAATTTATAAAATTTAATTGATTAATAAGGAAAAGTAAATGTTTGATTCTCCAATAACTTTGGCTTTATTCGGCGGACTTATAACTTGGACTTTTACAAGTTTAGGTTCGGCTTTAGTATTTATTTTTTTCTCTGAAATTAAACCAAAAGTTTTGGCTACTATGTATGGATTTGCAGCGGGCGTAATGACTGCCGCAAGTTTTTGGTCTCTGCTCGCTCCTTCGATAGAATTATCTTCAAAAATGGATTTGCCTAAATGGATTATTCCCGTTTTAGGATTTTTATTCGGAAGTTTTTTTATATGGATATTAGATAAAGTATTACCGCATATGCATATTGTTAATGGACATGAAGAAAAAGAAGGTCCTAAAATTCAATTATCGAAAAGCGTATTATTATTTCTTGCTATAACCTTGCATAATATTCCCGAAGGCTTGGCTGTTGGAGTTACTTTCGGAGCTTTTTCTATAGGACAAAGCGGAATAACTTTAGCTTCTGCAGTGGCTCTTACTTTAGGAATAGGTTTGCAAAATTTTCCCGAAGGCGCTGCGGTTTCTTTGCCATTAAAAACTTCTGGCGTTTCAAAATTAAAATCTTTCGCTTTAGGCTCTTTATCGGGTTTGGTAGAACCTATTGCCGCCGTAATCGGAGCATTAACCGTCACAAAATTAAAGTTAATTTTACCCGCAGCTTTATCTTTTTCTGCAGGCGCTATGATTTATGTCGTTATAGAAGAACTTGTTCCCGAAGCGGTTGCCGAAGAACATAATCATTTTGGAGTTTTTGGATTTATATTCGGTTTTGCTATTATGATGATTTTAGATATAGCTTTGAATTAATTTTAAATATAAAAACTATAATAAAAGGAACTCCTATAATATAGGAATTCCTTTTTTCAAGTTTATTATTGACTCATTACAATTATATGATTTTTAATTTATAGGTTGTCCACTAAATTTATCTATTAACGAAACTTCAATCCAATCTATCCACAGTTCATAAGGTAGTTGAGAATCATTTGATTCTACAGGAGTACCCCAGCTTTTTTGCAGTGAAGCGTTTAAAATAATATTATAATAATTATCATTAAACGGATATAGATTTGTCATTCCATTGGTATATTTAAAAACTTCTATGTCATCATAATATATTACTATATTATTGCTATACCAATCTAATCTATATACATGCCATTCCGCGACATTTTCTATATTATTTGATACACCTATTGTAGAATAAATATTATTTGAAATATTGTAATGAAGGGTAGCGTAAACATTATTTGGAGGAGTTTTATCTACCCATTCCATTATATCGATTTCTCCTGTAGCAGGCCATTCGTAAGGAGTAAATAGAGGATATAACCATATAGCTGGGAATGCTGAAGGAACATTAAAATTTGTTTCCCCTTCTCTGTATAGTTTAGCTTTTACTTTTATGCTTGTCCCAATGCCGTATTTATTTTTTGCACTCCAAACTCCTCCTGTTTTATAATTCAAATTGGCAGGACCTTTTTCTTTTTTAGCGGTAAGTTTTAAAATACTGTTTTCGACTTTAACGCATTCATAACCTTCCGTATTTTTAAAAAATCTGTTCCAAGCTGGATCATTCTCGTTGGTTTTTTCAGGCAAACATAAATGCCAGAAATCGCTAGGAATATTGCCTTGATTGTTAAAGTCATCCCTGAACGCTATATTTGTTCCAGGCAATATATCCTTCTCTTCATTAGCTAAATTACTTTTGCAAGCTGTTAAGCCGATTAAACCAAAAGAAAAAAGCACTATAGCTAATACAAATGTTTTACTTTTTATCATTTTATACCTCCATTCTTTTTGAATAATGTTAACAATAAACTTAAAATATTCTATATTGATAAAAACCATACGAATTTTAATTCGTAAAAATTAGTTTTAAAATAACAAAGCCCCGATAAAATATCAGGGCTTTATCTTTATAAAAATATTTGAGGCTAATTATTAATACATACCGCCCATTCCTCCGCCAGGCATTGGTGGCATAGGTTTTTCAGGTTCAGGTATATCTGTAATGATAACTTCAGCGGTTAGAACTTGACTCGCTATTGAAGCTGCATTTTGTAAAGCGCTCCTTGAAACTTTAGCAGGGTCTATAATTCCCGTCTTCAACATATCAACCCATTCGTTTGTAAGCGCGTTGAATCCCATATTGCCTTTTTGCTTTTTAGCTTCTATAGCGACTACAGAACCGTCTAAACCAGCGTTTGCCGCTATCATTCTTATAGGCTCTTCTATAGCTCTTTTTACTATATTAACTCCAACCTGTTCGTCAGCGTTTTCTAATTTTATAGAATCTAATTTAGCTTGAGCATGCAAGTAAGTAATTCCTCCGCCGGGTATTACTCCTTCTTCTACAGCCGCTCTTGTAGCGGATAAAGCGTCTTCAACTCTCGCTTTTTTCTCTTTCATTTCAACTTCCGTAGCGGCTCCAATATTAATTACCGCAACTCCGCCTGAAAGTTTTGCAAGTCTCTCTTGTAATTTTTCTCTGTCGTAATCGCTATCCGTTTCTTCGATTTGTTTTTTAATTACTGAAACTCTAGCTTGAACTTCGCCTTTCTTTCCGCCGCCTTCTACTATAGTCGTATTTTCTTTATCAACTGTAATTTTTTTAGCCTTTCCAAGTTGTTCTAAAGTAGCGTTTTCAAGTTTCATTCCCAAATCTTCGCTTATAACTTGTCCTCCCGTAAGAATCGCTATATCTTCAAGCATAGCTTTTCTTCTGTCTCCAAAACCTGGCGCTTTAACTGCGCATACATTCAAAACGCCTCTCATTTTATTTAATACCAAAGTTGCCAAAGCCTCGCTTTCAATATCTTCGGCTATAATAATGAAAGGTTTTCCCGTTTGAGCGATTTTTTCAAGCACAGGAAGAAGTTCTTTCATATTTGAGATTTTCTTCTCGTATAATAAAACCAAAGCGTCTTCCAATTCTGCTGTCATGCTATCGGCATTTGTTACGAAATATGGAGATATATAACCTCTATCGAATTGCATACCTTCAACCAATGATAAATTAGTTTCTAAAGATTTTGCTTCTTCAACTGTTATAACGCCTTCTTTTCCTACTTTTTCCATAGCATCGCTTATAAGCTCGCCTATTTCATTATCGTTATTAGCGGAAATTGTCGCAACTTGAGCAATCTCTTCTTTGCCTTTAATTTGTTTCGCTTCTGATTTTATATGAGCGACTATTTCATTAACCGCTTTTTCAATTCCTCTTTTAATAAGCATAGGATTTGCGCCGCTTGTAACATTTTTAAGCCCTTCTTTAACCATAGCTTGAGCCAAAACCGTAGCGGTTGTAGTTCCATCTCCTGCCACATCGTTGGTTTTAGTAGCGACTTCTTTAACAATTTGAGCGCCCATATTTTCAAAAGGGTCTTCCAATTCTATTTCTTTAGCGATTGTAACGCCATCGTTTATAATAGTCGGAGGACCGAATTTTTTGTCTATAACGACATTTCGTCCTCTCGGTCCTAAAGTTACTTTTACCGCATTAGCCAAAGCGTCAACTCCTCTCATAAGCGAGCGTCTTGCTTCTTCGTCAAATAATAGCTGTTTTGCTGCCATAAATTTTCTCCTTTCAAACAAATATTAAATATTAATAATTTTTTCTATATTTAAAATATTTTCATTTTAAAATCGTAAATATTATACGATAAAAAATAAATATTTTCAAGTATAGATTGATTAGATTTATAATAAACCTAATCGTCTTTCTTTTTTGATTTTTCTTTTCATTCTTTTAATAGCTTTCTCTCTTTGAAGTTTTTTTTCGAGAGAAGGCTTTTTATAGAATTGCTTTTCTTTTAGCTCCTGTAAAATAGCTTCGTTTTCGCATGCTCTACGAAATCTCTTTATAACGCTTTCTACAGGTTCTCCTTCGTTAGCGAATACTCTTACCAATTAACTCACCTTCCTTTTTTTATAAAATAATTAGCGGCGAAGGGACTTGAACCCCTGACACTGCGGATATGAGCCGCATGCTCTAACCACCTGAGCCACGCCGCCGTAAAGTCGTTAGACTATTAGCGGGGACAGGACTTGAACCTATGACCTTTGGGTTATGAGCCCAACGAGCTACCAACTGCTCCACCCCGCGATATTAAATAAATATTCAAATATAATATATTATTTTATTTATAAAGTCAAGCGTTTTTTTACAAATTCTTTTATTTAATAGTTTGCTACAAATTATAAATATCAGTATTTTATTATAATTGAAATATTAATTTAAACTTATAAATATTATTTTCAATATAGAAAAACTATTTTTTAAAATAAATATTTTTATTATAAAATTATTTTTTATGTTCCCATATCAATTACGGCATCGTTTAGCATATCGGAATCAGGATACGAAGGAAAATCGTTTGGCGAAGAAGGGACTGTATTATTTCTTGGATTTGTTCTCGCTTCATATTTTTCAAGTATTCTTGCCGCAACCGATGCGTCCATTAAACTTAAAAGATAAGAAGTTGTGCTATTTCGTCCTTCAGTAGCGGCTATGGAATCCATTTCTAAAAGAACATCTATAACCAAATCGTCCGAACCGTTTTGAGCCAACTGATTAAGAAGAGCGACAGAATTTTGAGGAGGCATACTATTAATTTTATTTGCCAAATCTGTAAGAACAAGTTGATATTGCGAAGATTCGTCCATAGTAGCTTGATAATTGGACCAAGCGCTTAATAAATTTTGTCTGTCTTGTTCTATTAATTCGGACTGTGAGTTTAATTCAATCGCCCTGCTTGCAATTAAAGATTCTTGAGCTTCAATATCTTTTTCTCTCAAATTAAAAGATTCTCGCATTTTTGCTAAATCGTCTCTTGCCAAAAGCGACATATCTTCCACTCTAGGTTTGCTTATAAATCTCGATAAAAGCGGAACATTTGGCGCTATTCTCGTTCGCATTAAAGTATAATAATTTACAACTCCGAATACATCGAACATATAAAGCAAAGCTATGAAAGCTATTAAATTAACTATAATCAAAATTCCTATCTTCAATTTCATAATTTATTATCACCGCCAATATAAATATAATACATGTAAAATAATAATATGTCAACTAATATATTATCGAAATAAAAAAATATTTTGTTATAATTTTTTAATCGGTTCTTCTTAATAATATCATGCTTATATCGTCAGAGAGAGAATTATTTGAAAAGTATTTTATTTCCCGAATTATATTATCTTTTATTACATTAATATTTTTATGCATATTTTTTAAAAATATAGATTTTAATTTTTCATCTCCAAGCATTTTATTATTGTCGTCAAATATCTCGTAAGCGCCATCCGTAAATAAAAATAAAGTGTCATTATGAGCAAGTTTTATGCTCGTTTCCGTATATTTGCTTTCTTCAGTCATTCCAATTAAAGGACCGTCAATATCTAAAAAATCAATCTTATTAAAAAAATTAGAATAATATAAAGGTTTTGGCGAACCTCCCGAAGAAAATAAAAAATATCCCGTTTCATTATTATAAACGGCATAAAATACCGAAGCGAATAAACTTTTATCAAAACCTTCGTCTATAAAAAAATTATTTAATTCTTTCAAAAAAACCGATGGGGAAGTATTTTTTGAATCTATAATCGCATGAGAATCAAAAAAAGATTTTATTAAAATTGTAAGCATACTCGCAGCCACGCCATGCCCCGAAACATCGGCAAGCAAAATCGCATAACAACCGTCATTTACCTGCTTTATTCCGCTATAATCTCCCGATACTTCGTTTGGAGCATAATGATAAATCGCTATATCGTTTTTTGGTATTGAAACATTTCCATAAGAGAGAATGCTTTTTTGCAATTTTGAAGCGTATTCGATGTCTTTTTTTAATATATCCATATACATTATATTTGATTCAACGGCTTTTTTTAATCTTATGTAGGATTTCATTTTTAATAAAAAAATATCTATATCGATTGACTTTTGAAAAAATCCGTCAGCTCCGCACTCGAAAGACTTTATGCATTCCGCTTTATTGTCGTTTGCCGTCATAAAAAGTATAACCGTATTGTTTATAAGATTATCGGCGCTTATATGTTCCGCCAATCTGAAAGCTCCGCCAAAAGGAAGCATATAATCTACAATAATGCAATCGGGAATTTTTTCATAAGTTAAATTAATAGCTTCTTCATAAGATACGGCAATATAACATAAATATCCGTCTTTTTTTAAGGCGTTTTGTATAAATTTAGCGTAATCTATATTTGAATCGACTATTAAAATTTTTTCAGTTAAAATATTGCTTTTCATAATTTGAAACTTTATTATAATATATTTTTAAATTGTAAATTATTAATGAACATATCTTCTTGCCTCGACATTAAATATAAGCCCTATCGACATTGAAAAAGTTAAAATTGAAGAGCCTCCGCTGCTTACGAAAGGCAAAGTTAATCCCGTAATCGGCATTATTCCCACAACCATTCCTATATTAATTATAACATGGCATAAAAACATAGCTATTATTCCCGCGACTATTAAAGCTCCGAGTCTGTCTTTTGCAAAATAAGCGACTGTTATTCCTCTTATAAAAATTATCGCATAAGCTATAACGACTAAAGCGCTTCCTGTAAATCCCCATTCTTCGCATATATTTGAAAAAATAAAATCGTTTACCTGTTGAGGAATAAAATTTAATTGAGATTGGCTTCCGTTTAAAAATCCTTCTCCAAATAATCCTCCGCTTCCAACGGCTATTAAAGACTGAATTATATTATAACCCGAACTTAATCTTGTTAATTGAGGATTCATAAATACTAAAAGCCTTTCTTTCTGATATTTTTTTAATCCTATATCGAATACCAAAGCGGCGCACAAGCTTAAAAATAAAACGAAAAACATAAAAGATAATAATTCTATATATTTATTGCTCATATAAAAGTTAATCGTTAAAAGTAAAACCGCTATAAATAATAATATTCCCGCAAGATAACCTATATAAATTCTTTGAGATAAAAAATTAAAAAGAACATTATTTATATCGTCCGACATTCTTTTATATTCTAAAAACATAGGAATAGAAAGCCCGATAATTCCAATGCTCATCAAAGCCAAAATATATCTAATAGGAACTCCGCCGACAAAAAGCATAACGAAAACTATAAAACAATAAACCAAAACAGTTCCCAAATCGGGCTGCATCAAAACTAGAACAATTGGAATAACTATAAATAAACCCGCAAGAGCAAAATATTTTTCTTCTTTTATTTTATCTCCTATTTTATCTAAATATCCCGCTAAAAATATTATCATAATTAATTTTCCAAACTCCGAAGGTTGCATTCCAAAAAGCCAACTGCTGCTTCCGTTAATCGTAGTTCCAATATTAGGAATTAAAACTAAAATTAAAAGCGCAATCATTGGAATATATAAAGACATTCTATGCTCGGCTAATTTTGTATAATTTATAAACATAGTTATGCACATGATAACCAAGCCAGTTGCCGAAAAGAATAGATATTTCAAAAAAAGCCAACTCATTCTGCTCGCTTCAGCCGAATAAGTGGAAGAATAAACGGCGACTCCGCCAGCTATCATTAAAAATATTATTGAAAGTAATATTCTAAAGTCGAATATAAATAATCTTTTTATCTCTCTTTTTTCATTCATATTTTATCCTATTATCTTCTTCTCTTTTAGATTTTTTTCCGTCTTTTTCTTCGTCATTTTTTTCGCTTTCGCTATTTTCTAAAGCTTCCAATTCTCTTTGAAGTCTAAATTGCTCGTATATGAGTTGCATTCTATTATATATTGAATTTCTAACTTCGAGAGCGTTTTCTCCAGATAATATCGAACGAAGCATTGCCGTAGCGATTGGTCCAGCCGTGCTTCCGCCTCCGCCTCCGCTATGTTCAAGCATAACCGTAACCGCTACCATATCGTCTGTTGGTCTTTGATTATAAGGTCCGAAAATAGTAATCCAAGTATGGTCCTTACCTTGTGCGGTTTGAGCGGTTGAAGTTTTTGCAGCCAATTTAACATAAGGCGACCAAGCTCCATTTCTTGCAGTTCCGCCGTCTACAGCCATTCTCATTCCTTCTTTAACTACGGTAAATACATTTTGAGGAATATCTAATTTTTTAATTACAACTTTATCGTTATTATATATAACTTCGTCAGTTTGCGAACTTCTTATTTCTTTAACGACATGAGGACGATACATAATGCCATCGTTTATAATTGCCGATGTAGCCATATGAACGGCTATAGGAGTTGTGGACATATAACCTTGCCCAATAGCATATTGCAAAGTATCGCCATCCCACCAATATTCGCCTATTTTCCTTCTCTTCCAATCTGCGCTCGGAACTACTCCTATTTTTTCGCCTGGCAAATCTATTCCCGTTGTAGAATTAAAGCCGAATATTTCAGCGTATTTTTTTATAAAATTAGGACCAAGTTCATAAGCCATAGTATAAAAATAAGTATTGCATGAATATTGAATCGCTCTATACATATTTATATAACCATGCTGCCCTGTGCATTTGAAAAATTTATTTTCAATCCACATACCGCCGCCGCAAAATCTTGTAGTGTTTGCAGTAATTCTTCCTTCCGCAAGCGAACCTGAAGACAATATTAATTTAAAAGTTGAGCCTGGAGGATATCTTCCTCTTATAGCTTTATTCCAAAAAGGATTTGCTGGATTATTTATAAGTTCTACATATTTTTCTCTGTCGATTTTTCCTATAAATATATTCGGGTCATACCAAGGCGCGCTTACCATTGCAAGAATCTCTCCCGTTGTAGGACGCGATACTATTATAGTGCCAACTTGTCCGTATAATAAATCTTCGGCGTCTTTTTGAATCTTTGAATCAATGCTTAAAATAAGTTTTTTCCCAGGAATC
>OLHA01000530.1_pt1 | contig 22394 bp, 17 predicted proteins | sample 1605961 | NCBI WGS metagenome assembly OLHA01 (sample SAMN03283288) | human gut metagenome | biome: human-associated habitat; material: feces | host: Homo sapiens | place: Peru | collected 2012
ATAAGAAAAAGACCTACTAAAAGTGAGAACAGAGTTTATTTAGTAGGTATTTGAGTTGGAAAGAAGAATTTCAAACCAACTAACAATGTGGAAAAGACCTACTAGATTGTTAAATATGATGAAATAGTATGTAATTAGGAGAACAGTGTGAAGATATTATTTTCACACGCGGGGGTTGTGCCTGCGCGCACTTGGCACAAACCTGTTATGCGAAAAAAGCGTGCGCAGAAAAGAGGTATATATGATAATCACGATTGCAAGACAATGTGGATGTATGGGAGACCAGATAGGAAAAGCACTGGCAGAGAAATATTTTATACCATTCTATGATAAGGATGCTGTGTGCAGACTGGCAAAAGAGAAAGGTCTGTATGAAAAATATCCATATTTTTATGGAGAAATGCCTCTTGATATGATGTTATATGCAGACACCATGGCAGGTGATGATACAACAGATAATGGAAAAACTCCACGCAGGGCTATGGCTGACATAATCGGTAATGAAAACTGCGTAGTTGTCGGCAGGTGCGGAAATAATGCATTCAGACACAGAGAAGATGTTATATCAGTATTTCTCACAGGAAACAAAGAGAAAAGAGTAGAACTTATAGAAAAGAAGCACAATGTCAGCTCTAAGAAAGCAGCAAAGATAGTTGAAGATACAGATCTTAGAAGATGCACATATCACAATTATTATACAGGCGAAGAATGGGGAAATGCAGAATATTATGATATATGTATAGATGTTTCGAAGGTTGGGGAAGATGGTGCATTAAGACTTATAGAAGCCTATATTAATGAGACAGGGGTGTTGTAATTCTGAGTCAGATAACAAATAGCATGGAAACAGAGGACAGCCTCGTTATAAAGGAAAGTATGAATCAGAAAAAGAATTCACAGGAATATGAAAAGGCAATTCAATACATTTATGAGCTTATGAAAAGCGGGGAGCTTACAATAGGAAGCAGGCTGCCTACAGAGCGTGCACTTGCGGAAACACTTGGCATAGGACGCAATTCAACAAGAGAAGCACTAAGTATTATGCATGGAATGGGACTTATAGAACGCCGTCAGGGTTCTGGTAATTATATATCAGAGAATGTCGGTCAGTCTATAAAGCAGACTATATTAATGATGATTGCATTAAAGACTATTACTAAGCGTGAAGTATGCGAATTCCGACGCATGATGGAAAAGTCAGTGTGTAATGCAGTAATACATACAGGTCTTACGAAAGAACAACAGGAACGGTTGGAAAGCATGGTTAATCAGATGAGCATGGTAACAGGTGAAAACCTTGTTGATACTGATAAAGCATTTCACGAAGAACTGATTGCAGATACCGGAAACAACCTGTGGATTACACTGATGGAAGCTGTTGTTGAGGTCTACCGTGAATGGATAGATTATGTCATAAAGCATGCAGATGGAATTATGAAAAAGAAACTTTTAAAGACACATGAAATGATATATGATAGCCTTATAAAGAAGGATATTGAGACACTTAATGCAGCGATTGATGAGCATTACGATATAATTGAGGAACTGCTGGGATAGGGCATACTAAAAAGCCGGATTTGTGTGTGTTTTATTAGTAGCGTAAGCTGGAATAAAAGCAGGAAGCCTACTAAAGTTGAGATGGTAGCCGGATTCGTGTGTCTTTTATAGACAGAGTATGAAGAAATAAAAATGGAAAACCTACTAGTTTGATGATAAAATTGAATATGGTAGGTCAAATTTCAGTGTATGGTAATGGAATTGGCATGATATCTAATAAAGAAGCACAAGAATCGCCTACTAAATATTAATTAAATTGCAGATTAGTGGGCTTTATTCAATGAAACAATTTTATTACTGCCGTAAAAGACCTACTAAATACGGACTATATATAAGATGAGTGGGTTATAGCATATTTAATGCTTATTAGAACTGTTATTATAAAAAGAAATAAGCAGATTGCAGAACAAGGAGGATATATGAAATACAAAATCGTTATATTTGATCTTGACGGAACGATACTTAATACATTGGAGGACCTTGCGGATAGTACTAATTATGCACTTTCAGTATTTGACATGCCTGAGAGGACGATTGAAGAAATCAGACATTTTGTTGGCAATGGAATAAGAAAACTGATGGAGAGAGCAGTACCACAGGGAACACCAGAAAGCATGATAGTTAAGGTGCATGAAACATTTACAGAGCATTATAAGAAGCACTGTGCAGATAAGACAAGACCTTATGATGGAATAAAAGAACTTATTGAGAATATAAGAAATGCCGGTGTGTACACAGCGGTTGTGTCTAACAAGGCTGATTATGGAGTACAGGCTTTATGCAAAGATTATTTTCCGGGACTATTTGATTATGCGGTTGGAGAGAGAGAAGGCATAAGAAGAAAACCATATCCGGACAGCGTTAATGAAGTATTAAGACAGTTTGATGTTGACAGAACACAGGCTGTATATGTCGGGGATTCAGAAGTAGATGTCCAGACAGCGGCTAATGCAGGAATGGATGTATGTATGGTTGGCTGGGGCTTCAGAGATGAAGAATTCTTAAAGGATAATGGGGCTGAGTTTGTTGTACACAGCCCCGAAGAAGCATGGGAATTCATTAATAAGTAATATACTTATACTACGTTATGAAGCAGGGAAGACTGCAATTCACAAAGCTGGTGGTTCTTAGATTTAAGAATCAGTTCTACCAGACCTTTAGTGATAAGCATTGCACCATCCTTGTTAAAATGTGTATTCTCAGAAACAGTTTCTGGCTTGGCGAGTTCTTTTAAGAAATCGTCAGGCCATTTTCCTTTCTTGATACCTTTCTTGATAGAGGTATATCTATGTATATTATCATGTCCGATTTTTTCAAAGAGATTAACTGAATAGGAAAACAGGTCAAGTACAGGCGTGCCGGTTTCTTCACCAATCTGGCGCATAGCTCTTATATAGCTGAAATTATTGCCACCGTGGCAGCCGGGAGCGTCCATGATTGTTCCGTCAGCATTGAAAAATGTTCTTGCCGGAGCGGTGACTAATACAGGAATGGCATCATGTGTTCTAGCCATATCAATAAACTGTTTGATGAACCATTTGTAACTTCCCATAGAAGCGTCTTTTGAGTATGGATAGTAAGTATCATATGGATAAGACTGGTTTACGGCAAGAACACTGTTAAGAACAGCCTGTTTATCAGTTATCGAATTATCGTTATTAAGTGCCTCAATATATTCAGGAGGTATGTAGTCTTTGGAAACCTTAACACCGGGAATAACTGGGAATATACCATTTTCGTCAGGAGTTCCAAGTTCCACAATACGGTTAAACATAGATTTATAATCTTTAGAAGCATCATCATTATGACAGAACTCTATAAAAAGATAGTCGCCAGCCTGAATGTGTCTGTCAATCTCTTCGAATCTTCCTTCATTAATAAAAAGTCTTGAACTTCTGCCACCCTTGGCATAGTTAAATACATTTACATCAGACTTAAAGAAGCGTGGCAGGAACTGTCCCCAGCCTGCAATAAATTCTTCCTCAGTATAATTCTGTACAATCGAGTCTCCAGCAAGATAAATGTTCATACATACCTCCATGTTTTGCGAAGCAAAATACGACTGCCCATGCAGGAGCAGAGATATTGCCTCCGTCGTTTTTTATCAATTATAATCCCAAACGTTTTCACAAACTACATATACTTTGCAATTATATTGATATAAAACAGATAAAAAGAACATGATATTGCACTTGAAATGTAATATGCTTTATGATATTATTCATATGTATGAATATCTTAAAGACTATGAAAGAGACTTCTTTTCATGGAACCTGACAGGAAAGTGATGCCACCGACTGAAAGCATACGCAGGGAATTGATTAGAGGAACGCTCTGGAGTTGGATGATTGAGCAGCCGCAGGCTGGGTAGGTCATTCCGTTACACGCGTTAAGTGCAATGAGATGAGAAGCTTAGAACTTTTCAATGCGGGTGGTACCGCGGATAACACAGTTTATTCGCCCCGGGATGTATATTACATCCTGGGGCTTTTTTGCACGAAAAAGCATTGCAGGATGTTAGGTATTATTATGTTATTTGACAGGACATAACATTTTGCCTGTCCAGAAAAGAAAGGAGATTGCAATGGCAAACATGTACAGAGATGTTAACTTAAGTGAAGTTAATGAAAGTTACATCGGCAAGGAATTAAAGGTTGCAGGATGGGTTGAGAACATCCGTGACCACGGAGGAGTTTCATTTATCGATTTAAGAGATATGTATGGAGTACTTCAGGTAGTACTTCGTGATACAACATTACTTGATGGTATTCACAAGGAAGAGTGTATCGCTATCGAAGGTATTATGGAGCAGAGAGACGAGGAAACTTACAATCCTAAGATTCCTTCAGGAACAATCGAGCTTGAAGCTAAGAAGATTACAATACTTGGACAGGTATACCAGCAGCTTCCATTTGAAGTACAGACTTCTAAGGAAGTAAGAGAGGATGTACGTCTTAAGTACAGATATCTTGATTTAAGAAACCAGAAGGTTAAGGATAACATGATATTCAGATCAAAGGTTATCGCATTCCTTCGTCAGAAGATGACAGACATGGGATTCCTTGAAATCCAGACACCTATCCTTTGTGCTTCATCACCAGAGGGCGCAAGAGATTACATCGTGCCTTCAAGAAAATATAAGGGCAAATTCTATGCTCTTCCACAGGCACCACAGCAGTATAAGCAGTTACTTATGGTATCTGGTTTTGATAAATATTTCCAGATTGCACCTTGCTTCAGAGATGAGGATGCAAGAGCTGACCGTTCACCTGGAGAATTCTATCAGTTAGATTTCGAGATGAGCTTCGCTACACAGGAAGATGTATTCAGAATTGGTGAAGAGGTTCTTACAGAAACATTTGCAAAATTCGCACCAGAAGGATACGAAGTTACACAGGCACCTTATCCAATCATCAGCTACAAGCAGGCAATGCTTGAGTTTGGTTCAGATAAGCCAGACCTTCGTAACCCTCTTAGAATCATCGACCTTTCAGAATTTTTTAACAAATGTACATTCAAGCCTTTCCAGAACAAGACTGTAAGAGCAATCAATGTACATGCAAAGCTTTCAAAGGGACAGCATGAGAAGTTACTTAAGTTCGCTACAGGAATCGGAATGGGTGGACTTGGATACCTTGAGGTTCTTGAAGACGGAAGCTACAAGGGACCAATCGATAAATTTATTCCAGAAGAACTCAAGGGAGAAATCAAAGACCTTGCAGGACTTCAGCCAGGAGATACAATCTTCTTTATCGCTGATAAGGAAGACAGAGCTGCATACTTCGCAGGACAGATTAGAAACGAACTTGGTGAGAGACTTGATCTCATTGAGAAAAATGCATACAGATTCTGTTATGTTAATGACTTCCCAATGTTTGAGAAAGATCCAGAAACTAAGAAAATTGGATTTACACATAATCCATTCTCAATGCCACAGGGCGGACTTGAGGCACTTAATACAAAAGATCCACTTGATATTCTTGCATACCAGTATGATATCGTATGCAACGGTGTAGAGTTATCATCAGGTGCAGTCCGTAACCATGACATGCAGATAATGGTTAAGGCATTCGAGATTGCCGGATATGATGAAGAAGTATTAAAGGCAAAATTCGGAGCATTATACAATGCATTCCAGTTTGGTGCACCACCACACGCAGGTATGGCACCAGGTGTTGACCGTATGATTATGCTCCTTAGAAATGAAGAGAATATCCGTGAGATAATTCCATTCCCAATGAGCGGAACAGCACAGGATTTAATGTGCGGAGCACCAAATGAGGTAACAGAGCAGCAGCTTAGGGAAGTTCATATTAAGGTTAGGGATTAGTTGGCGGACGGACGACTGCAGGATTTTTATAAATTCACCGCAGGCACGCTCTCGCTGCTTGTCGCTCGCAGCGGACACTAGGTTCGCTGGGATTTGTTGGCACTTTGTGCCAACTGTCCCAGCTTACCAAGTGCCGGCGGCTCCAAAGCACCTTGCTTGTGAATTTATAAAAAATCCTGCCGCCTGCCCTTCGACCACCAATACCTGACTTAATATAAACTTTCCTAAGAGAAAGAGTGGAGGTTTTCACTCCCCCGACGAGCAAAGCGATGTCGCGTCTCGTTCCGGGGTAGATGTGTGAGCCTGGAGAAATTGGATAAAGCGTGAACAAGACACTTTGGAGCCGCCGGCACTTAGCAAAATCGGCTGGCGGAGTCTGAAAAGCTGGCTTTTCAGACGGAGGTGGCCGATTTCGCTTAGTACCGCTGCCAGCGACAAGTAGCGAAAGCGTGTCTTGTGATGATTTATCCAATTTCTCCAGGCGTATATAACGACAACGAAAGGAGACGCACACATGGCTAATGTAATTAGTGATGAGACTATTGAGTATGTTGGTATCCTTGCCAAGCTTGAACTCTCTGATGAAGAGAAGGAAGCTGCCAAGAAGGATATGGCTAGCATGCTTGATTATATTGACAAGCTCGGAGAGCTTGATACTACAGGGGTAGAACCTATGTCACATGTGTTCCCTGTTAATAATGTAATGAGAGAAGACGTTGTTACTAATGGTGACGGAAGCGAGGCAACTCTTGCTAATGCACCTGAATGTAATGAATCAGGATTTATTGTACCTAAAACTGTTGAATCATAGAAAGGACGCATATGAGTTTATTAGATTATACAGCTGTTGAACTGGCTGCTAAGATTAAAGCGGGTGAGACAACAGCAACAGAGGCTATGGAAGCTGTTATTGCACAGATTGAAAAATCTGAAGATGAGCTTAACTGTTATGTCACATTTGACAAGGAAAAAGCTCTTGCAGCAGCTAAGAAAGCAGATGAGGATATCAAGGCAGGTAAGCTTACAGGACCTTTAGCCGGAGTACCATTTGCAATCAAAGATAATATGTGTACAGAGGGCATGCTTACTACATGCTCATCAAAGATACTTGGTAATTTCGTTCCAACTTACACAGCAGACGCTGTAGAAAGACTTCAGAATGCCGGAGCTGTAATTATCGGAAAGACTAACATGGATGAATTCGCGATGGGTTCTACAACTGAGACAAGTGCATTTGGTGCAACTAAGAATCCACGCAATCCTGAGCATGTACCTGGTGGTTCATCAGGTGGTTCAGCAGCAGCAGTAGCAGCTAATGAGTGTTTTGCAGCACTTGGTTCTGATACAGGTGGATCAATAAGACAGCCAGCTTCTTACTGTGGTGTTGTAGGCTTAAAGCCAACTTATGGAACAGTTTCACGTTACGGACTTATCGCTTATGGTTCATCATTAGACCAGATTGGACCTTTATGTAAGGATGTAACTGACTGTGCAACTATTATGGAAGCTATCGCAGGCAAGGACGATAAGGACTCAACATCAATTGGAAGAGATGATTATTCATTTACAAAGGCATTAGTTGATGATGTTAAGGGTATGAGAATCGGTATTCCAAGAGATTATTTTGGAGAAGGTCTTGACCCTGAGGTTAAGGAAGCAGTTCTTAACGCTGCCAAAGTTCTTGAGAGCAAGGGCGCAATCGTTGAAGAGTTTGATTTAAGCCTTGTTGAGTACGCAATTCCTACTTACTATACAATCGCAGCAGCAGAGGCAAGCTCTAACCTTGAAAGATTCGATGGTGTTAAATACGGATACAGAACTAAAGAATACGAAGGACTCCACAACATGTACAAAAAGACACGTTCAGAGGGCTTTGGTCCAGAGGTTAAGAGAAGAATTATGCTCGGTTCTTTCGTATTAAGTTCAGGATATTATGATGCTTATTATCTTAAGGCATTAAGAGTTAAGGCTCTTATCAAGAAAGCATTTGATGAAGCATTTGCAAAATACGATGTAATTCTTGGACCTGTTGCACCTACAACAGCACCAAAGCTTGGCTCATCACTTTCTGACCCTATTAAGATGTATCTTGGAGATATCTATACTATCTCTGTAAATCTTGCCGGACTTCCGGGACTTTCTGTTCCATGCGGTAAGGACAAGAATGGTCTTCCAATTGGCTTACAGCTTATTGGCGACTGCTTTAAAGAAAATAACCTTATACGTGCAGGCTACGCTTATGAGCAGGCACGAGGAAGATTTGAATAGGAGGGAGGCATAAGTATGAAAGATTATGAAGTTGTAATCGGACTTGAAGTCCATGTTGAATTAGCTACTAAGACAAAGATTTTCTGTGGATGCTCAACTGAGTTCGGCGGAGCACCTAACTCACATACTTGCCCTGTGTGTACAGGTATGCCGGGTTCTCTTCCTGTTCTTAATAAGAAAGTTGTTGAATATGCAGCAGCAGTAGGACTTGCAACTAACTGTACAATTACACAGGACTGCAAGTTTGATAGAAAGAATTATTTCTATCCTGATAACCCACAGAATTATCAGATTTCACAGCTGTATCTTCCAATCTGCCGTAACGGACATGTCGATGTCAAGTTAGCAGATGGAACAGAAAAGACAATAAGAATCCATGAGATTCACATGGAAGAGGACGCAGGAAAGCTTGTTCATGATGAGTGGGAAGGCGTGTCATATGTAGATTATAACCGTTCAGGTGTGCCTCTTATCGAAATCGTTTCTGAACCAGACATGCGTTCAGCAGAAGAAGTTATTGCTTATCTTACTAAGTTAAGAACAACAATCCAGTATCTTGGTGCTTCTGACTGCAAGCTTCAGGAAGGTTCTATGAGAGCCGATGTCAACCTCTCTGTAAGAGAGCGTGGTTCAAGCGAGTTCGGAACAAGAACAGAAACTAAGAACCTCAATTCATTTGCAGCGATTGAAAGAGCAATTAAGGCCGAGACAGCTAGACAGATTGACTTAATTGAAGCAGGCGAGAAGGTTGTACAGGAAACAAGAAGATGGAATGATGACAAGGAATATTCATATGCTATGCGTTCAAAGGAAGATGCGCAGGATTACAGATATTTCCCAGATCCAGACCTTGTTCCAATTCACATCAGTGATGAGTATTTAGCAGAGCTTAAGGCAAAACAGCCAGAGTTCAAAGACGAGAAGAAGGCACGTTATATTGAAGAATTCGGACTTCCTGAATACGATGCAGAGATTCTTACAGATTCTAAGAAGTTCACAGAAATTTTTGAGGAAGCTACAGCCATCTGCAATCAGCCAAAGAAGGTTTCTAACTGGATTATGGGTGAGACAATGCGACTCATGAAGGAAGAATCAGCTAAGACTGGAAGAGAATTCAGAGCCGAGGAATTAACATTTTCACCTGAAAGCCTTGCCAAGATTATTACTCTTGTTGAGAAGAAGGAAATCAACAATTCAGCAGCTAAGGAGATATTTGAGCATGTATTTGCAGAAAATGTTGATGTTGACGAATATGTTGAGGAACACGGATTAAAGCAGGTTAATGATGAAGGCGCGCTCAGAGCAACAGTTGAGAAGGTTATCACTGATAACCCACAGTCAGTTGCTGATTATAAGGGTGGCAAGAAGCAGGCAATCGGTTACCTTGTCGGACAGACTATGAAGGCAATGCAGGGTAAAGCTAATCCTGGAATGGTTAATGCTCTTTTACAGGAGCTTTTAAAGTAACACATGAACTTAAAAAATCAGAAGGAGATGTGGAATGAAAAAAGTTAATTTTGATGTAAAACTCCCAGCATTTGTGGAGAGAATAGTATATGTTGATAACTATGGTGCAAGACCATACTGTTACACTATTGAGGATGCATCAAGAAATGCGGATGCGATAAACAGGGCTATTAACTATATTTCAGAGAAGGGCGGCGGAACTGTTGTTATTCCTGAAGGAATCTGGTTTACAGCACCAATTGAGATTAAGAGTGATGTTGAGTTAAGAATTGAGAAAAATGCAATACTTAAATTTTCTAAAGATATTGACCAGTATCCGCTTATTATCACTAACTATGAAGGTCAGGAATGTATAAGAGCCAAGTCACCTATTACAGCTGAAAATGCTATTAACATCGGTATAACAGGTGGCGGTGTTATTGATGGAAGTGGTGATATGTGGCGCCCTGTAAAACAGTTTAAGCTGACTGACAGACAGTGGGAAGCTCTTATGAAAAAGAGCCAGTATATAATTGATACTAAAGGGGGCAGCATATGGATGCCGACAGAAAGCTCATTTAAAGGTAATGAGCATAATATCCAGCTTGACGCTGAGAATGCACTTGAGAAAGCAAGCGAATATTATGATTTCTACAGACCTGTAATGGTAAGCCTTCGTCACTGTAAAAGAATTCTTCTTGATGGCGTAACATTTATGAATTCACCAGCATGGAATATACACCCATTTTTCTGTAAGAATCTTACAGTAAGAAATGTTACGGTGAGCAATCCGTATTATGCGCAGAACGGTGATGGAATTGATGTTGAATCATGCAAGAAGGTTCATATACACAACTGTACATTTGAAACAGGTGATGATGCAATCTGCTTAAAGTCAGGCAAGAATGCCGTCGCAAGACAGATTGAGGGACCTTGTGAGGATGTATATATCCATGATTGTCTCGTTAATGAGGGACATGGTGGCTTCGTTATCGGAAGCGAGATGAGCCGTGGTATTAAAAATGTACTGGTAGAGAATTGTACTTTCCTTGGAACTGATGTCGGAGTCCGCGTGAAGAGCGCACTTGGACGAGGCGGCGTTATCGAAAATATTAACATAAAGAATATTAATATGGTTGATATTAAGGAACAGGCAATTATTCTTACAATGTCATATGTGCTTAATTTGCTTAACAGAGATGAAGAGATTAACGGAATTGACAAGGACGATATTCCTTATTTTAAGAATATTAATTTCGAGGGAATTAACTGCCTCGGAGCTAAGGAAGCAGTTGTTATAGAGCCGTTAAAGGATATGCCTGAGACAATCACTGACATACACATTAAGGATTCATCATTTGTAACAAGTGGTGGGAACCGTGTTGGATGTGACTGCCTTACAAGCGAACAGACAACTTATGAGATAGTATAAAATTAATCCCGGCAGCACTGATATATGTGCTGCTGGGATTTTTAAGTTGTATTTTAATAATAGTATACTTTAATGAGGTAATACGCAATGTATTATTGCAAAAGATAAAGTCTATTGATTTTGAAGAGACGCTGTTATATAATGTTTTTGTTTGTTTTTAAACCGCATGAATACTACGGTTTGATAACTTTTTAACTAATAATTTTATTAAGAAGAAAAGGATGGATGAACTCATGGGAAAATGTGAATTACTCTATGAAGGAAAAGTAAGAGAAGTATATGATTGTGATGACAAGCTTGTTATGGTTGCTACAGACCGTATCTCAGCATTTGATCATATTTTAAAGAACAAGGTTACAGAAAAGGGAGCAATTCTTACACAGATGTCAAAGTTCTGGTTTGATTATACTAAGGACGTTGTTGCTAATCATATGGTTTCGGTTGATGTTAATGACATGCCAGAGTTCTTCCACAAGGATGAATATATTGGAAGAAGCATGCTCTGCAAGAAGCTTACAATGCTTCCTATTGAGTGTATCGTAAGAGGATACATTACAGGTAGTGGCTGGGCAAGCTACAAGGAAAACGGAACAGTCTGTGGAATTAAGCTTCCAGAGGGACTTAAGGAATCAGAGAAGCTTCCTGAACCAATCTACACACCAAGTACTAAGGCTGAGATTGGCGACCATGATGAGAATATTTCATTTGAGAAGAGCATTGAAGTTCTTGAGAAGCAGTTCCCAGGTAAAGGTCTTGAGTATGCTACTAAGATTAAGGATGCAACTATCACTCTTTACAAGAAGTGTGCAGAATACGCTTTAAGCAAGGGTATTATTATTGCAGATACTAAGTTTGAATTTGGTCTTGATGAGAATGGTGAGGTAGTTATCGGTGATGAGATGCTTACACCAGACAGCTCAAGATTCTGGCCATTAGAAGGATATGAGGCAGGAAAGAGCCAGCCATCATATGACAAGCAGTTTGTAAGAGACTGGTTAAAGGCTAATCCAGACAGTGATTATTTACTTCCAGATGATGTAATCGAGAAGACAGTAGAGAAGTACAAGGAAGCATATAAGCTTCTTACAGGCAAGGATTTTTCCCGCAAATAATCACAGTCGATAAGGAATGGAGAATTATGAATCAGATTGATATTAATGACAGCCACTATGCTGAAGATGAACTTCATGAGGAATGCGGAGTCTTTGGTGTATATGATTTCGATGGCAATGATGTTTCATCTACAATATATTATGGCCTTTTTGCCCTTCAGCACAGAGGACAGGAAAGCTGCGGTATAGCAGTCAGTGATACAGAAGGCCCTAAGGGAAAGGTTCTTTCATATAAGGATATGGGACTTGTTAATGAAGTCTTTAATCCTGAAAAGCTTGAAAAGCTTAATGGTAATATAGGTGTCGGACATGTAAGATATTCAACAGCCGGAAGCAGCAGCCGTGAGAATGCACAGCCACTTGTTCTTAACTATGTTAAGGGAACTCTTGGTATGGCACATAACGGTAATCTTCTTAATGCAGTCGAACTGCGTGAAGAGCTTTCTTATACAGGAGCTATCTTCCAGACAACTATTGATTCAGAGGTTATTGCTTACTTAATCGCAAGAGAAAGACTTAATGTTCCTACTGTTGAGGGAGCTGTGTTAAATGCGATGAAGAAGATTAAGGGTGCTTATTCACTTATCGTAATGAGTCCTAGAAAGCTTATCGGAGCAAGAGACCCATTTGGTTTCAAGCCATTATGTATCGGTAAGAGAGATAATGCTTACTTCTTATCATCAGAGACATGTGCACTCGATACTGTAGGTGCAGAGTTTGTAAGAGATGTTGAGCCTGGTGAAGTTGTTACTATCACTAAAGACGGAATCAAGTCTGATAAGTCACTCTGCCAGAAAAATACAGCAAGATGTATATTTGAATACATTTATTTTGCAAGACCAGACAGCAAGATTGACGGAATGGGCGTATATGAGTCAAGAATTAATGCAGGTAGAATCTTAGCAAAGACTCATCCTGTAGAAGCTGATATTGTTGTAGGTGTTCCTGAATCAGGTAATCCTGCAGCACTTGGTTTCTCGATGGAATCAGGAATTCCTTATGGTAATGCATTTATCAAGAATAACTATGTTGGACGAACATTCATCAAACCTAAGCAGGAACAGAGAGAATCAAGCGTTAAGGTTAAGCTGAATGTACTTAAGGAAGCAGTTGCAGGCAAGAGAGTTGTCATGATTGATGACTCAATTGTACGAGGAACAACAAGTGCAAGAATTGTTAATCTTCTTAAGGCAGCAGGTGCTAAGGAAGTTCATGTAAGAATCAGTTCACCAGCGTTCCTTCACCCATGTTATTTTGGAACGGATATTCCATCAGAAGACCAGCTTATCGCATCAGGTCATTCTGTAGATGAAATCTGTGAAATTATCGGAGCAGATTCATTAGGCTATCTTGAGGTTGACAAGTTAAGCGAGATGATATGTGGACAGACAGGTTACTGTGACGCTTGCTTTACAGGCAATTATCCAATTGAGCCGCCTAAGATTGATATCCGCGGAGAGATGGGCTGATTTGGTAGGCATTTTTAAGCAGAATAATAGAATATATGATACAAGATGCCTACTAAAAGCATGAAATATGTTATTTAGTAGGCATTTTTAGTAAAAATGTAGCACTATTATAATAGTCACAAGCGAAATTTACCTACTAAATTGCTGAATATGCGACTATTTATAGGTATTATGACAATAATTACAAGAAAAAGGGGAACAGGATGAGTTATTTTCCGTTTTTTAGAGAAATAGAAGGGGAGAAATGCCTTGTTATCGGTGGCGGTAAGGTGGCAGCAAGAAAGATAAGCAGGCTGAAGGGATTTGGCGTGAAGATTAAAGTTGTTGCACCGTCTATAGTTTCTGACATAGAGGCAGTGGCGCAGGCTTGCGATAATATCAGCGTTGAAAGAAGAATATTCACACTGCAAGATATTGAAAATGCGGACTTTGTTATTGCGGCTGCCGGTGAAGAAGTGGATAAAGAAGCTGCAAGATTGTGCAAAGAAAAGGAGATTCCTGTAAATGTTGTGGATAATCAGGAACTGTGCGACTTTATATTCCCTTCAATTGTACAGAAGGGTGATATGGTTGCAGGCTTTGTTACAGGTGGGAAGAGTCCGCATGTTGCAGCTAAGTTAAGAAGAGATTTTGAAGCAAATGTATCTGACAATATAGAGAATATATTAGATTATCTTTCAGAGGTCAGGACACTTGCCAAAGAAAAGATAGATAATGACAGGAAAAGAGCAGCATTTATAAGAGAGGTTTCTGAATTTTGCATGAAAGCAGACAGAGTGTGCAGCAGCAAGGAAGAAAATGCATTTTTACAGAAATATCTTGATAATGGAAGCGGGAAGATACTGCCGGGAGCGGCACTTGTTGGTGCAGGCTGCGGTTCATATGAATTAATTACACTCAAAGGTCTGTCGGAGATAAGAAGGGCAGAGGTTATAGTGTATGATGATTTGATTGATGAGCATCTGCTGGAGTTTGCACCAGAGAGCTGTGAACTGATATACGCAGGCAAGAGAAGCGGCAGACATTCCAAGGCACAGGAAGAGATTAATGAGCTGCTTGCTGCCAAGGCGCTTGAGGGTAAATATGTTGTGAGACTGAAAGGCGGCGACCCGTATGTGTTTGGCAGGGGCGGTGAGGAAGCACTTGCACTTAAAGCACATGGCATACCTGTACATGAAGTTCCTGGAGTTACTTCAAGTATAGGCTTGTGTGGAATTGCAGGAATACCGGTAACACACAGGGGTGCAAGCCGGGGATTTCATGTAATTACAGGACATACGGCTGATAATCTGCCGCCGGAGATTGAAGAAATCAGGTGGAAATCATATGCAAAGCTTGATGAAACATTTGTATTTCTTATGGGATTAAAGAGCATAGACATGATTACGGAAAAGCTGATGAGATATGGAAAGCCAACAGATACACCGGTTGCTGTAATTCATGGTGAGAATACAGATGGTACATATGTAAAGCTTGTCGGAACACTTTCGGATATTGCAGAAAAAGTAAAGACAGCAGACTTCCCATCACCAGCTATTATAGTTGTTGGCGAGGTTGCAGCTCTTGAACTGACAGATTAAGGAGAATAATATGGATAAAGACAGACTTGACAGACAGATAGATTTTATAAGAGAGATTGATAAGGAAAAGAGCATTGGCAGACAGACATATCTGGCAGACGCTTCAAGAAAGGAAGATGACGCTGAGCATGCATGGCATATGGCGATTATGACTGTGCTGTTGTCTGAATATGCCAACGAAAAGATTGATGTGCTCCGCACAATGACAATGCTTCTTATACATGACCTTGTAGAGATAGATGCAGGCGATACTTATGCTTACGATGAGAATGCTAAGAAGACACAGCGTGAGCGTGAGTTAAAATGTGCTGACCGAATATTCAGTATTCTTCCAGAGGATCAAGGAAAGTATATGCGTGAACTGTGGGAGGAATTCGAGGCACAGGAAACACCTGAGGCAAAGTTTGCAAGAACTATGGATAACTTCCAGCCAGTAATCTTAAATGATGCTTCAAAGGGTAAAAGCTGGGCAGAAAAGGGAGTGCATCTCAGCCAGATATTAAAGAGAAATGCAAGAACAGGAGAAGGCTCAGAAGAACTCTGGAAATATTCATATGAGAAACTTATAATGCCTAATGTGAAAAAAGGGAATATTAAAGAGGATTAAAATAGTAAAAATTCGAGTTAAGGGGGTAAAATTTACAAAAAAGTAAAAAAATACCCCCTTAACTTGAAAAAACATTTCTTTTGCTATGATAAAAATACAAAATGAAAATTTCCGAAAACAATATTTTATGATAATCCAGATGATAAGAGAACATATATTAAAAGTGTTATAGGGGAAATATTAGAAAAATTATCTATCCGATATGGGATTCTATTTTGCAACAAATACAGATAATAGAATCAATTATGGACCAGCCCTTGAAAATGTTGTCTTTAACTATGCAAAATCAAAGGGGTATGACATCAGTATTGGAAGAATAGGAAAGTTAGATCTTGGGGAATGTGAATTAAAAAAGCAGAAAGTAATTAAAACTTTTTTCCGGATTAACTCGTATATAGATTTAGAGAGTAATCTGGGGGTGATTGCGTGAATAAAAAACATTTGCAGATTGTGATTTCAGCTGTGTTTGGAGCAGTGCTTGCTGTCGTGATTGTGGCATATATACTGCTTCATAGAAATGCAGATGCAGAAAAGAATATTTATTATGCAGGGTTTACAGGCGGTGCTGGAAGCAGTGAATTTCAGAATTACTGGGACACTGATGGGTATTATGATCTGGCAGCGGTAGATGAAGGTTATTATTATATGAACAGTGGCAGTAATATGCTGTTGTTCTTTAATCTGGAGACTAATGATGTGATTCCTGTGTGTGCAAAGCCGGAGTGCAGTCATGACTCTGCGGAATGTAATGCATTTTTCGGAAACAAAACAGCGTTGCAGAGTATCTATTACTACAGGGATTATATCTATTATTTTGGGCTGTCTGATGGTATGGCTATGTTGTGCCGTATGGATAAGAGCGGAACAGCGAGAGAGACGGTAGCCGAGCTTATGCCTAATAGCGGGGTGGATTCAATTAAAGCTGTGTTTCAGGGAGATTATGCATATGTACACGATGGCGGAGAGCTGTTGTCGGAGCAGGAGACAACGGAAAGTTTAATAGAAGTTTCACTTTCAACAGGACAGAAAAAGACTGTGTATGAGGTTACAGGCACAGGAATTTCCATAACTAATGTAAAATGCTTTGACGGTAAGATATATATTACTGTCAGGGAAGCAGATTATTCGATATCAGTTGATGAAATGCATGTCCACAGCAAGGGACTTTTCAGCTATTCGCATGACACAGATGCGGTAGAAACTGTAAGCGGTGAGAATATCAATGATTATTATATAGTTGATGACACATTGTATTATTTTGTTAGTGGAGAAGGGCTTTATAAGGTGGCTTCGGGAAGCAATACGCCGTTAAAAATATGGGATTCAACAGATAAATGTGATATGTGTAGTGTATCATCCGATGGAGAATACATTTATCTTAATAATCATAAGTACTGTTATTATATGTGGGAGCTGTATGGATTCTCAGAAAACAGGTACATTGTTCTTGATAAAGATGGAGGTCTGGTTAACGAGATAATGTGTCCTGACGCACTGGCTCTGTATTTTGGCGATGACAGGTATCTGTTCTATATGAATATGAACGAAATGGACGGGCTTATGTATATGGATAAGAAAAATATAGAAACAGAAACCGTATGGAAGAAAGTATTCGGGTCAGAGGGAGCTTCGGACGGCAATACGGGTGAAGGCTCTAAGACGGATAAGGCAGCTGATGAAAAGAATTATAAGAATGAAACCGGAGTTAAGTTAAGCATGACATATCCCGTATTACATAAGGATTTCACTGGCGAGACTTTAATGGGAAGTTATAAGGTAAATGTTGTAAATATTGGTACTGCCTTAGGAGAGAAAGATGAGGGAGGCTATATTGCTGCAAATGTGATTGGCTGGCCGTCACTGTATGATGACAACAATATAGGAAGCCTTGAATTCACTGCATATAATGCTTCATGTACATTTGACATAGTAAGTGCAAGCAGTACAAAGTACACTAAAAGGAATCAGGAAGTAAAAGGCGATACTAAGAGAGTTAATGGAAGTAATGATGAGTCACTCAGTCTGGTAATACTGAATGAATTTCCGTCATCTGACAGTGCTGCGTATAATTATATGCAGCCGTCAAGTGTAGAGATAGGGAAAGCAATAGATGTAATTAACAATGTGCTTGTCGAGGTTAAGGTAAATTATACTGATGGAACAGAGCAGACAGATTATTACAGGCTTGAAAGTGCATCCAGATACAACATTTATAATATTAATATATATAAACTTGATGAGTAATCTGTATACACTAATTAAAGTCATAAATTGCAAACGCAGGTCTGCTATGATATACTAAACTTGTGTGCGGTCCTGTGATGAGCGCACACCTAAATTTTGATATATGAAAGGCGGATATGAGATGAACGACAGATATCAGACACCACTTGCAGAAAGATACGCAAGCAAGGAAATGCAGTACATTTTCTCTCCAGACATGAAGTTTAAGACATGGAGAAGACTCTGGATTGCATTAGCAGAGACAGAGCATGAACTTGGACTTCCTATCACACAGGAGCAGATTGATGAGTTAAAGGCTCACAAAGATGATATTAACTATGAAGATGCCAAGAGAAGAGAGAAGGAAGTAAGACATGATGTTATGTCACATGTATATGCTTACGGACTTCAGTGCCCTAAGGCTAAAGGTATCATACATCTTGGAGCAACTTCATGCTATGTTGGTGATAATACTGATATCATCATTATGACAGAAGGCTTAAAGCTTGTTCGTAAGAAGCTTGTTAATGTTATTGATGAGCTTTCTAAGTTCGCAGATAAATATAAGGCACAGCCTACACTGGCTTTCACACATTTTCAGCCAGCACAGCCAACTACAGTTGGTAAGAGAGCTACATTATGGCTCAATGAATTAGTTATGGACCTTGAAGACCTTGATTATGTACTTTCTACAATGAAGCTTTTGGGCTGCAAGGGTACAACAGGTACACAGGCTTCATTCCTCGAACTTTTCAACGGAGATCAGGATAAGATTCGCCAAATTGACGGAAAGATTGCAGAAAAGATGGGATTTGACGCATGTGTTCCAGTTTCAGGCCAGACATATTCAAGAAAGGTTGATACAAGAGTACTTAATGTACTTGCAGGAATTGCTGCGAGCGCACACAAATTCTCTAATGATATCAGATTATTACAGCATCTCAAGGAAGTTGAAGAGCCATTTGAAAAGTCACAGATTGGTTCATCAGCTATGGCTTACAAGCGTAATCCTATGAGAAGTGAGCGTATGGCTTCACTTGCTGATTTTGTTATCAGTGACGCACTTAACCCAGCTATTGTTTCATCTACACAGTGGTTCGAGAGAACACTTGATGATTCAGCTAACAAGAGAATGTCAGTTCCAGAAGGCTTCCTCGCTGTTGATGGAATCCTTGACCTCTACTTAAATGTTGTTGACGGACTTGTTGTATATGACAAGGTTATCATCAAACACATGATGGCAGAGCTTCCATTCATGGCAACAGAGAATATCATGATGGATGCTGTTAAGGCTGGTGGAGACAGACAGGAGCTTCATGAGAAGATCAGAGAGCTTTCTATGATAGCAGGAAAGAGAGTTAAGCAGGAAGGCCTTGATAATAACCTTCTTGAACTTATTGCAGCAGAGCCAATGTTCGGTGTTACTCTTGAAGAGTTACAGTCAAAGCTTGACCCTATGAAGTATGTTGGACGTTCTAAGGAACAGGTTGACGAGTATCTTACTAATGTTATCAAGCCTATTCTTGATTCTAATAAGGAAGAGCTTGGTATGAAGGCAGAGATTAATGTTTAATTAGAAAAGAGGTATTAACATGAAGGTTGTATTAGTTAATGGCAGCAGAAGAGATGCAGGCTGTACATATACAGCACTTTCTGTTGTTGCTAAGGAATTAGAGGCACAGGGAATTGATACTGAGATAGTTGCAGTTGGCAGCAGGGTTGTTAAGGGCGAGCTTGACGCAGTTGTCAAGGAAGTTGGCGCTAAGATAACTGATGCAGACGGACTTATTGTTGGTTCACCTGTTTATTATGCTTCTCCAACAGGAGAGATATTAATGTTCCTCGACAGATTATTTGGTGCATATGGTAACGAGCTTCGTTACAAATGCGGTTCTTCAATCGCATCTGCCCGCCGTGGCGGAACAACATCAACAGTTGATGTATTGAATAAGTATTTCCAGATTAACCAGATGCCGGTTGTATCATCTAATTACTGGAACATTGTACATGGCAATACACCTGATGAGGTTGTTAAGGATGAAGAAGGCATGCAGACAATGAGACTTTTAGGTCAGAATTTTGCATGGCTTGTTAAGTCAATAGACGCAGCAAAGAAGCAGGGAATTGAGCTTCCACAAGGCGAGAATAAGATTAAGACCAACTATATCAGATAATTTATAATTCTTCATAAATATTTAATGTCATAAGAGGCGTGCTGTATATATAATTATGTATATATAGCACGCCTCTTTTGCGCGGGCAGCGATGAGAGAAGACATTGAGTATGAGCTGCCCGCACAGGCGTGATTGGATAATAAGGAGTATTGTCGTGAAGTCTTACAATAGGAGAAAACTTATGAAGAGAATAATTCTTGGGGCAGTGATACTGCTTGTGGTGCTTATTGCCGCAATCGTAGCATGCGCCCTGATAAGTTACCACAAACAGCCAGAGCTTACTGCTGATGAGATTAATCAGCTTGATGAGCAGGGTATATGGAAAGAACGGTCAGGCGTTGAGCGTGCGCGTATTATCGAGGATAATGACGAGGCACTTAAAGAACGAATAAGAATGATAAGCAACGCCAAGAGCGAGATTATACTCTCTACATTTGATTTCAGGTCAGATGACAGCGGAAAGCTTATGCTTGGAGCGCTTATTGATGCCGCCGACAGAGGTGTATCTGTGAATGTTATAGTTGACGGGGTATCCGGTTTTACCAAGATGAAGGGTAATCCTGATTTTAAGGCACTTGCGTCATCGGACAATGTGAATGTGAAGATATACAATAAGGTCAATCCATTTAAGCCGTGGCAGTCAATGGGAAGGCTTCATGACAAATATGTCATAGCCGACAAGACTAATTATATACTTGGCGGAAGAAATACATTTAACTATTTTCTGGGTGCATATCCGGGACATAAGAATTACGACAGAGATGTGCTTGTGTACTGCGAAAGTCCTGACAAAACCAGCTCTGTGAATGATGTTCTTGCTTATTATGAGAGTGTCTGGAACTATAAGGAGAGCAAAGCATTTTTAAAGAATAACAAATGTGCAGGCAATAAAAAGGTCAAGGCGGCAAGGAAGGAGCTGCTTGATAATTACAACATTTATTATGCTGATAACAAAGATTACCTGACCGATACTGATTACACAGATGAAACTGTTGAAGTCAATAATATAGCGCTTCTCAGTAATCCGATAGAATGTGGCGCGAAAAAACCGGTAGTGTGGTATCAGCTTACCAAGCTTATGGAGCAGGCGGATTCGCAGGTTAAGATACATACACCTTACATTATCTGCAATGAGTATATGTATGACGGATTAAAGAAGGTATGCGATTCTGTTGGAAATGTGTCACTGATGACTAATTCAGTAGGCAATAACGGCAATCCATTTGGTTCAGCAGATTATTATTCGCATAAGGATAAGGTGCTTGGCACAGGGCTTGAAGTGTGGGAATATGAAGGCGGATACTCATACCACGGAAAGTCGGTTCTTATAGATGATGATATATCGGTGGTTGGTTCGTTTAATATTGATATGAGAAGCGTATATCTTGATACAGAGCTTATGCTTGTTATTGACAGCAAGGAGATTAATGAGCAGCTTGGCGGTGCCATGCAGACGTATGAACATAGTGCAAGAAAGGCTAATGCTGATGGTACATACGACAATCCATATAATGTGCAGCCTGTAGCGCTTACTCCTAAGAGAGAACGCAGAATGAAGCTGATTAAGAATTTCCTGTTGTGGACGAGATATCTGTTCTAATTAAGCAAGAGATGTAATTAGCAAGATGCTTATAGATTGTTTTGAATCCGCTGGATTTCTTGAAAAACCTACGAAAGTGTTGATGCATAGGGATATAGTGGGCTTTTAAAATGTATTATAAAGAGTGAATTTCTATAAAGACCTACTGAAATGTTTATTTTAGACATACTAGTAGGTCTTTTTTAGAAATATCAGTGCCAGATTCCTGTCAGCAGAAGATAAAAGGCAGCAAAAAGCCTACTATATGAGATGAAATTGCTCATTTAGTGGGTGATGGATGATTAATATAAGAGAAAAACAACGAGAGCAAGCCTACTAAATATGCGTTTCAGCAGTGGTTAGTGGGTCTTGCATGCGCAACGGCATATGGAAGCCATGGTGCATGAGAAGATATTTTGAAGTTGTGAAAAAAGTTTTAAAAAAAGTTTTAAAAAAAGTTTTAAAAAAAGTCGAAAAAGTGCTTGACAGATGTTGCATTTTAATATTATAATAGCAAAGCAGTTTGCGAGAGAAATCAAGCGAATTGTTCTGAATGTGGGGTCTTAGCTCAGCTGGGAGAGCATCTGCCTTACAAGCAGAGGGTCACAGGTTCGAG
>OLHA01000531.1_pt1 | contig 22384 bp, 22 predicted proteins | sample 1605961 | NCBI WGS metagenome assembly OLHA01 (sample SAMN03283288) | human gut metagenome | biome: human-associated habitat; material: feces | host: Homo sapiens | place: Peru | collected 2012
AAATCTCCACCCGCCTTGAAAAAGACGGTGTAAAAGCATTTGCAGTTGCAACGATAGACGAAGGAATCCGTCTGCGCTGTTATGGGATTCGGGGAGATATTTTGATTCTCGGATTTACCGATGTGCACCGTGCCAGAGAGTTAAAGAAATACCGTTTAACACAAACGCTGATTGATGCTGCCTATGCAGAATGTTTAAATCAACAAGGAACTCCTGTCCGCGTACATATCGGAATTGACAGCGGAATGCACCGTCTTGGCTTTGATGCCGACGATTTTGAAAATATACGGCAGGTTTTCCGTATGAAAAATCTGAAGGTCGATGGGATGTTTACACATCTCTGCTGTTGTGAGAGCTTGGAACCGGAAGATGTTGCTTTTACAAAAAATCAGATTTGCCGATTCTATGCTTTGATTGACTACCTGAAAGAGCACAAAGTTCCTATCCCGAAGCTGCACATTCAAAGCAGCTATGGTTTGCTGAATTATCCCGAACTGAAATGTGACTATGTGCGGGAGGGAATTTCCCTGTACGGCGTTGCCAGCACGCCGCAGGATAAAACGACTTTACAGCTTGATCTTCGTCCGGTCCTCGCATTAAAAGCAAAGGTTATTTTGATAAGGGATGTCCCACAGGGCGATTTTGTTGGTTATGATCGGGCGTATCAGACTGAGCGTGACAGTAAAATTGCAATTTTGCCGATTGGCTATGGGGATGGATTTCCGAGAAATTTATCATGCGGAAAGGCAAGTGTGAAGATCGGTACATATATCGTTCCGATTATCGGGCGTATTTGCATGGATCAGCTTGCTATTGATATAACCGATACAGAGGGAGTCGCTGTTGGTGATACAGCAACGCTAATTGATAATCAGGAAAACAGTTTGTTATCGACGCCTTGTGTTGCGGAACGCTCCGACAGCATCAGCAATGAGATTCTCAGCCGCATGGGAGCGAGGCTTCCTATTGTGATAAAGGAATAAAGAAAAACAGAGGGTATTGCCCCTCTGCTTATCCCTGTTGAATCTGTATTTTTAGCGGTTATTCTGCTGGCTCTCCAATGCGGCTTTCACAGTTGCTCTGATGATTTTCAGAGAACGGTCATCGCAGCCGTAAAGCATACGGACAAGATCTTCTACTTCTGAATCTTTGACTTGCTTTTCCGGGTAGAAGATCAAGTTCCCGTCAATGGCTAATTCCCGGACGATTTTCTTGAGGACTTCAAATGTTGGTACTTTGCCCTCATTCTCGATCCTGTATAAGTATCGCTCTGAAATTCCAACTCGTGCGGTCAGTTCCTCGACGGTCAAATCGGACTTATCCCGCGCTGTCTTGATGATTTCTCCGAGCGTTTCAGGTCGTTTCTGCACTGTGCGTTCACCTCCATATATAATTATATGGATTCCGTTCATGCTGATAATGGCACAGCCGTTCAATTATTGGTGAACGCAGAGTGCAAAAAGGACTGAACTAAATACAAACACCGCCCCGCCAAATAAAAAAAACGAGGCTTTGACGGGGTCTAAAAACACGCCCATATCCCTCAAATCCGAGTTTTTGGATTGGAGGGATTTTTTATGCGTTGGACTCGGCGTTTGGCAGCTCTGCCCGTCAGAAGCCACCAATTTGATTTGCCTGCATAACGAATCGTCTACCCGGTGAACCGTCAAAAAAAGTCTGTTTTCGTCATCGGGATATTACGGCTCGTATACTGAACTGACAGACCATTATAAATATGAATTAAACGCACCTGCTTTGCGGCTTCTGCCGCTTTGCAGGTGCGTTTTGCTATATCTGCTCCTTTTGCGTGGCAGCGTTGGCTGCCGCAGTCCTCCGGTTGATCGTTTTGCAATTTTTCAAAACGATCGATTGGAGGAAATACAAATGGCAGAAGAAAAGTATGCCAAAGCAAAGTGCTTTATTCTCTCGCCCGAGGGTTACCAAGAAATCTCGTACTTGGAGCTGTGCCGCAGGCGAGATATGGAGCCGGACTATCAAAACCGGAAATTCATCCCCTTGCATGGGATGCTGATGGAGGTAACGCCGGAGCAGTATGCAGAATTCTACCGGATCCAAAACCGGCAAAGGTACATGGATCGGCGTTCTGCAGACAACGGCGATATTTCTGTGGATATGCTCACCACCGACGAATTCAACGGAGCCGACATCCTTGTGGATCCCGGAGAGTCCATTGATGAATTGGTTATCCGCAAAATGCAGACGGACAAGCTGATCGACTGCCTCTCTCTGCTGGAACAAGCAGAACAGCTCCTGATCCGTGATTTGTTCTATAACGGGCTGACGGAGCGGGATGCTGCCCAAAAGTATGGTGTGTCGCAGGTTGCGATCCACAAGCGAAAGCTGCGCATTCTGAAAAAACTTAAAAATATGATGACCTGACCGGTTATCAGGCCCCTCACTTTTTGCCATGGAAAGTGAGGGGCTTTCTATATGCCTCTGTTGTTCTTTGAAAATTGAATGATCCGTCAGCAAATACTTTCCGCCTGCTGTCCCCGCAAGGGATGAGCGGCCTGCTCCTTCTGAGAGCGGATAGTGCGGCAGCACCGCATGAAATACGCCATGACCGGCTGCGGAAAGACAACACCCCGTCCAGTCAAAAGTCGAGCGTTGAAGCGGTGCCATGCGCCGTGAGCCGTCGCAACCAAAGAGGGCGGCCGGGTGAGATCCACGCGGAGGTGAAATTCCTGGGGAACCGATTCGCTATCGGTTGTTTGCATGATCGCCGTCTGACCACGGGTGCGAGGCAAATATGGTCGCAAAACGCAAAACGATCAAACCGGTCCAAGGGCATGACACCCACCCTTTGCGGTTGTTCATGCCTTTGGGCTTTTACTTACACCATACGGAGGTATACAGAGATGAAAACAGTTTATCGCGGCGAAGTTTACTACGCAGAGCTTTCTCCCGTCATTGGCAGCGAGCAGGGCGGCATCCGTCCCGTCCTTATTTTACAGAACAACACCGGCAATCGTCACAGCCCCACTACGATCATTGCGCCCATCACCTCGGTGCAGAAGAAAAGCTCTCTGCCCACACACATCGTCATTGATTACGATTTCCTCGAAAGTGTGTCCGTCGTCCTGCTGGAGCAGATCCGCACGATCGACAAGGAACGGCTTTCCGATTGCCTCGGCAGAATCTCTGTGCAGGATATGCAGAGGGTAGAGGCAGCCATGGCGGTAAGCCTTGGAATGAGGTGGCGGCATGACAGATAAGAACTGCGCCGCACTCGCCTATGGACTGAATCTGCTCCGCCTGCTGCGCTCCATGGCGCTGATCTCAGAGGTGGAATACCAACGCATTTTTCGCTTGCAGGTCGAGCATTATGACCCGCAAAAAAAGTTATGTCTGGTTCCTTAATTCTTGCCATTCTCGCTGGATGTATGCAAACTCATGTGGTATCCTTCGTGTTGCCGCAGAGGAAAGCGGCTATCACAAAGCGGAGCGATCCGCAGAAAGGAGATCAGCATGAGAAAAACCGTTACCGAATTGGCGATGCCCGAGCAAGGCCAGCGCCTTATCCGACTGGCACCCTATACGCGGGTATCCAGCGGATCCGACGATCAGCTTCATTCCTTCGCCGCTCAAGTCAAGTATTATACGGAATATGCGGCGGCCCACCCGGAATACGAGCTGGTGGACATCTACGCAGATGAAGCGGTCACCGGCACACGAATGGACAAGCGGGATGATCTGAATCGCCTGCTTCGGGATTGCCGAAAAGGTAAAATCGATCGCATCATCACCAAGTCCGTTTCCCGCTTCGCCCGGAACACCACGGAACTATTGACCATGGTGCGTGGGCTGAAAGAGCTTGGCGTCAGCATCTACTTCGAGGAGCAAGGGATCGACACTGCAGCTATCGACCTTGAAATGATCCTGACCTTCCCCGGCATGGCAGCGCAAAAGGAGTCGGAAACCATCTCCGAGAATATGCGCTGGAGCTATCAAAAGAGAATGGAATCCGGAGATTTCAACTGCTGCAAGGCCGCCTATGGGTATGAGCTCATAGACGGCCAACTTTATATCAATGAGGCGGAGGCGGTGGTCATTCGCCGGATCTTCGACCTCTATCTGCAAGGCTGCGGGAAGCAGGCCATCGCCAACCAGCTCAATACGGATGGCATTCCACGGAGATACGGCTATAAAACATGGCATCTCAACGCCATCCACTATATCCTGAACAACGAACGGTATATGGGCGATGCGCTGCTCCAGAAGAATTACACCACGGAAACCCTGCCGTTCCGCAAAAGAAGAAATCGCGGAGAAAAGCCGCAGTATTATGTGGAGAACAGTAACCCTGCCATTGTCAGCCGGGAAGTCTTTCAGGCGGCGCAGGCGCTTCAGCAGCGTAAAACTGCCGGGGGATCCGCCCCAAAGAATCGCTACCCGTTCAGCGGAGTGCTGAGATGCCCTGTCTGCGGTCACGCTTATCGCAGACAGGTGACCAATGGTACGGCCTTCTGGCTCTGCTCTTATAAGGCATCCGGGCGCTCAGAATGCGCCAGTGATCGAGTGCCGGAGAACATGGTCAAGGAGGCCTTTATGCGCATGAGCGGCAAGCTGGCGGACAATCGAGAAGAACTGCTGGGCGATCTGATCCGACAGCTTGAAAAGCTGCAAAACCGCACCAGCGGCAGCGGTGAGCGCATCTATCAGCTCAACCGCCAAATCGCAGATGTAAATGCCCAAAACCTTGTCGTCGCACAGCTCCACAGCAGCGGCATCCTCAACAATGCCGAATACGCTGCCCAGTCCGGGGAACTGAATCGGAAAGTCAGTGAGCTTCGGTCTGAGCGCCGCCGAATCCTAATGGAGGATGAGGATAACGAGGTCATCGAATCCCTGAGAGCGCTGGATGAGATCATGGCCGACTATGCTCCAACCGAAGATTTTGACGAGGACCTGTTTGGGCAGATCGTTGAAAGCATCACGGTGGTCAGTAAAAATGCGCTCCGCTTCTGCCTTGCCGGGGGCCTTGCGCTGACCGAGCGTATCTGAGGGGGGATGAACATGAAGAAACGAAACATTCCCTTCGGCTACCAGTGGGAAAACGGGGTCATTACAGCGCATCCGACGGAAAGCAAAATCGTGATTGGGATTTTTACAGCCTATATTACCGGGCAATCCTTGCTGCAAATCGCAGAGGCGCTGAACAAAAACGGCGTCGAGTACCTGCCCGGCGTTGTCAAATGGAATAAAGCACGGCTTAAGCGCATGATCGAAGATGCCCGCTATCTCGGTACGGAATCTTTCCCGGCCATAGTCGAGCAAACAGCCTTTGACAAGGCACAGGCGATCAAATTCGACCGGAACACGCAAAAGGATATCGACCGCACGGCAGAGATCCGGACGCTTCCGGTTCCGGTATGCTGCGCAACCTGCGGGGTACCGATGCGCCGCCTTCATGACAGCCGTACCTCCCATCAGGAAAAGTGGGTATGCCAAAGCTGCAGTACGGCCATCAAGATCACAGATACCGATTTGCTGAGGGCCATCACCGATCGGCTGAACGATCTGCTTGCCGACCCGGAGCAGGTCCATTACACCCCGGCAACTCATGAATCTCCCGTGGAGCTTCTGCGGCTGAAAAACGAGATCGGTAGAATGCTGGACGGTACGATGATCGATAAGGATCTGCTGAAAAACAAAATATTTGAATACGCTTCCCGGCAATATGCTGAGTTGGATGCAGGCGAGCGTATTACCATGGAGATGAGAGTGGCTCTGTTAGACACGGGGCCGCTCTCTTCCTATTCGGCAGAGCTGGTAAAGGCTATCGTTACTGACATTACCCTTCACGCAGATAAAAGCGTAACTCTTACCCTGAAAAACGGCCAGCAGGTCAGAAAGGAGCAATCGGATGGAGCGCATGAACACAGCGCCTAAACGGGTACGAACCATCCCAGCAACCGTCCAGCCTCTGAATGTATACAGCACAGAGTATCTCCTCAAGCGGGTGGCGGCCTACTGCCGGGTATCCACCAAGCAGGAAGAACAGCTCAATAGCTACGAAACGCAGGTGCGTTATTACACGGACCGCATCAACCGGGAACCCGGCTGGAAGCTGGCGGGCATTTACGCCGATAAGGGTATCACCGGCACCAGTATGAAAAAGCGGGATGAATTCAACAAGCTCATTCGCCAATGCAAGCGTGGCAAGGTGGACATGATCATCGTCAAATCCATCAGCCGCTTCGCCCGGAACACACTGGATTGCCTCAAGATCACCCGAATGCTCCGGGAGCTTAAGGTGGATGTGTACTTCGAGGAACAAAACCTGCACAGCATCGATCCTTCCTCGGAATTTTACATCTCCATCTACGGCTCCGTCGCCCAAAGCGAATCCGAGAACATCAGCCACAATGTGGCATGGGGTAAAGCCAGAAGCGCCAAGGATGGAAATGTGTTCTTCGCCTATAAGTCCTTCCTCGGCTATCGACGGGGAGCGGACGGCAAGCCGGAGATCGACCCGGAGCAGGCAAACACGGTACGCCGGATCTACGACCACTTCCTCGCAGGGAACAGCCTGCAGCAGATCGCAAACGGTCTGACTGCGGACGGCATTCCGACGCCCATGGGCAGAACAGTATGGCAGGCCAGCAAGGTCAAGCAAACGGGCACTACTACGGAACAGGGCAAGTACTGCGGCAAATACGCACTGACGGAGCTGCTGATCTGCGGCGAATGCGGCACGCCATACCGTCGATGCACATGGACCGTAGGTGGTAAAAGCTGGGCAAAACCTATGTGGAGGACTGCATCAGCAAAAAGGTAAAGGTCAACGCTGGGGAACGGCCCCAATACTATGTGGAGAACAATCATCCGGCAATCATCGATGCAGCTACCTTCTCCAGAGTGCAGGAAGAACTGGCCCGTCGTGCTTCCAAACGCGTCGTGCAATCGATCCTCTCTAACGAGAAATACAAGGGTGACGCCCTAGCGGATCGTCTGGCGCTGCATCAACCGATTGGACTACGGCAAAAAATACTGCCATCACTCGCCGACGATGGAAGAAGCGCCGCTGCAAAATGCCATCATGGATGCAGTCCTGAGAACAGCACAGATCGACCTGAATGTCCTGCAAACGCTCAAACAGCACATTCAGTTGGGCCTCGGTGCCGGGGCCGGAGAGGACAAGAGCGTTGAAATACAGATCCGCATTGCGCAGATCGATCAGGAATTCAAAAACCTGCTGAACAGCGTGACCGCCGAAAATCAGCAGGAGCTTCTCACCGATCCCCGCATTACGGATCTGATGACAGAGAAACGCCAACTTGAAAAGGAACTGGCGGAATACGTTGCAGCCGAACAGCACCGTCAGAATACAGCGTCCCGACTGGACAATATCTTCACCATCCTTGACGGCATGAAGAATCATCCGCTCGCCTATGACGATGCAGTGATCCGCCAGATTCTGCAATGCGTCATCGTAGAGTCCAAAGAGAAGATCAAGGTGGTGTTTATCGGCGGTATGGAAGTGAAAGCCAAGGTGGAGCAATAACATCACTTAACAATGTCACGCGTCTGCGTTTTAATAGCCGCTATTGGAATCCATCTATCAGAGAAGTTCCAATGGCGGTTATCCTTCAAAGGAACTTGGAACCATAATTTTTATATGATTTTAGCTGTATCCCTTGAAAATTTACGAGAAACACAATATAATATAAATTGAATAGGTGTATGGATCAAAAGACATATCGCTTATAGGAGGGGAAACAATGGATAATAACGCCGTCTCTTTTGAGGAGAATTATATTTTTAGAAACAACAGGTCTATTACCTCCAATAACGATATTGCTTTAACGGAATTTGTAGCTAATGCATGGGATGCCGGTGCGCATAATGTGGACATTACTATACCCTTTGAGGAACACGAGAAAATCGTTGTTGAAGACGATGGAACTGGTATGACTGATGAGGAATTTCGCAGCAGATGGATGACATTGAATTACGACCGTCAAAAGCGGCAAGGCAAGGATGTCCTATTTCCTGAAGATGTCGAAAGCTCAAAAAGAATTGCATACGGACGAAACGGTGTAGGCCGCCATGGGATGCTATGCTTTGCAGACAGTTATACCGTAGAAACATGGAAAGATGGTAAGTGCAATACTTACGATATAGCAGTATCTAAGGGAGATTCCCCATTTAAAATTCTCAAGCACAGCACTGATGATAAGGCTGGACATGGTACAAGAATAAGCACATTTGTGCTTAGACACTTGCCAGATGCAACTGCAATGACAGATATACTTTCTGCGCGGTTCTTGTATGATCCGAAGTTCGTTGTAAAAATCAATGGCAAGCGTATTGATTTATCTCAACACAAAGGTGTTGTCTTTTCAAAGGAATTTATAACACCAACCAAGGCTAAATTATTGATGACAGTCGTTGACTCTGAGAAGACAGCTGCAAAATCACAGCAACATGGCATTGCGTTTTGGGTTTCTGGTCGCTTGGTAGGACAGCCTTCGTGGACATACGGAAAAATAACTTTCCTTGACGGAAGATTTAAAGCGGCAAAAAGATATACCGTAATTATAAAATCCGATGATTTGATTGATGATGTCCTACCTGATTGGAGTGGCTTTATCGACTCAGCTCAGATGGAAAGCGTTTATCATTGTGTCAAGGCCGAAGTCGATCAATTCATTAAATCAGTAATGCAAAGTCATTTGAGTGAGGTCAGGTTAGATGTTATAAAAGATGTTCGCGATGAATTGGAAACATTAAATGTTACTGGACAGCGAAATATATCTGCCTTTATTGAAAAAGTGACAGATGATAATCCTGTCATTACACCAGACTATCTACATAGTGCTGTTGAAGCGATGATATCTATTGAAAAAGCAAAAAAGGGAGAATTGCTTCTGAGTCAATTAGGGCAGATGACTCCGGATCAACTTGACAAATTAACAGACATACTCAGCACATGGAATGTTGATGATCTTGCCACCGTAATCGGAGAAATAGATAAACGAATTGTGGTCATTGAAGCTATTCAGCGTATATATAACGACAAAACAACTGAAGAATTACACACACTACACCCACTCATACTTAACTCAAAATGGCTGTTTGGTGCACAATTCGATTCTCCAATGTTCATGTCAAATTCAACCTTAACAACGGTTGTTAAGGGATTATTTAAAGACGAGGATTACGATCTGGACGCGATAAGTAGCCCGAAGCGCAGACCCGACATTATTTGCCTTAAGCAATACTCTCTGAAAGCCGTATGCACGGATAGAATTGATCCTACCGCCGGTGAAATAATGAAACCTGATCAAATTTTGATTGTTGAGGTAAAGCGCGGCGGATTCGAAATTACCGATGATGAAGTAAATCAAGTGGAATTCTATGTCAGACAAATTCGAAAATCTGCCGTATTACATAGTTCTGCAACTATTGATGCATATGTAGTTGGAGCAAAGCTCGGAGATATTGATCCAGAAAAGAATACTACAAGCGGAAGAATTCATGCAGTGACTTATGGCCAATTAGTTGACACTGCAAGCGGAAAGCTGTTCAGATTAAGGGATCGACTCAAAGAGCATTACGATTCGTTGGGACAAGAAAGTATTGTGGAACAAGCGCTTAGGGATAGCAAACAGCTAAAGATGAACATTTAAAATCGAAGTCAAGCGTTGTTGTGGTATTCGAGAGTTCAGTTCCCTCGACTGAAGTCGCCAAAATATCTTTTTTATGTGCCGAGGACATATGAAGGCACCATTGAAATCTGAACCCTCAAGTTCAGACTCAATGGTGTCTTTATTATAAAACCCAGTATTTATGCGGCTTTTCGAGGTCGCTTTTTTATTTTAGGATATGGACGAATTTTCGAAAAACTCCAAAACGCAATACAAAAAATTTAAAAACAAACCTTTTCGAACCCCTTAGTCTATATCTAACAAGCAGAAAGTCCGTTGTTCAAAGCATAGTCGTGTTCTTTCTGTTCAGGAGTTCTGTACTGTAATTTTCGGTGGGGTCTTTTTGTATTAAAAAAGTCCATATAATCGCTAACTGCTAACATAAACTCTGATTCGGAACGATATTTTGTTCTGTAAAGTTCTTCTCTTTTTAGTGAAGCAAAAAATGATTCCACTACTGAATTATCATAAGGTACATACGGTCTCGAAAAAGAGTGTGTTATTTGAATAGACTTTATATATTCTGCCATACCTCTTGAACAGAAATTGAAACCTCTATCAGTATGATATGTTAAAGATGAACTTGGCTTACGTTCTTCGTAAGCCATTTTTAATGTAGAGGTTACTAATTGTGTACTGTTCTTTTTGCCAACTTTATAAGATATAACCTTTCTTGAAAACAGATCAATGACTACGCAAATATAATATGCCTTTTCATTAAATTTAAAATATGTGACATCACTCACCCAAACCTCATTAGGTGCGTGTGTATCGAATTGTTGATTAACATAGTTCTTGTGCTTCTTGGATTCATTTTCATAGAGTTTTTTCGCACTTTGTCGAACACTTCCGATACCTATTTCTCTCATAAGTTTTCGAACCATTTCTGTTGAAACGACAATACCCTCATTCTTCATAATAGCAGCTATTTTATCCGCTCCGAAAATTTGTCTGTTTTCATAATATATTTCTTGTATGCGGATTCGCAATTCTTCTTTCCTTTTCGCATACCAAGTATTATCTTTTTTATTTCGCAAAATACGGTTATAGAATGTACCTCTTGGGATATCCAATGTCTCACATATTAAATGAACACTATACTCGTTATAGAATCGTTCAGCAAGATATAGTTTCTTCCTTAAAGGTATATCCTCTATTCCGCCAACACTCTTTAAAATATCAACCATATTTTCAAGTCGTGGAACCTTGTTTTCGAGTAGCATAAAGTTGCGAAAATTAACGGTCTTTTTATTGACGGTTTCTTTTTCAATATTATATTTTTTAAGCCAAGAATAAAAAGTGCTTTTCGCAATACCTGTATCCTCACTTATTTGCAAATATGTTTCGCCACCTGATATGTAACGTTCAATAATAGCTTGCTTTTGCTCTGATGTGTAAGTTTTTTTCATATCATCAACTCCTTATAAAGATTATACCATTTCAAAAAGATGTCGGTGAATGTCGTTTTGTTTAATGTATAATATTTCATAAAAGGAGGTGTGTATATGGATATTTTTGCTTATCTACTGTTACAAATAATTAACGGTTCAAATTGGAATCCGGAATTTGCCGAAAGTAGTAAATATAAAAATTGGATAGCCATTTTAGATTTAAAGACATGCTATGAATGCAGAAGTCGCCATGGAAAGATTTGGTTGATAAATGAAGAGACTGATAAAGAACCACCATTGCATAATAGGTGCAGATGTAGTATACTTGTTATGAAAACAGTGAAATCCGGAACTGCTACAATTAATGGAAAAGATGGTGCAGACTGGACGCTCAAACATGAATCAAAATTACCTGATTATTATATCGAATATAAGGAAGCTGAAAAATTAGGGTTTAAAAACTTTTTAGGTAATCTAAGTGTAGTGGTACCTGACCGCATGATAACAAGAGGTGTATATAAGAATCGTAATGGTCATTTACCAAGTAAACAAGGTAGAATTTGGTATGAAGCTGATATCAATTATAAAGGCGGATTTCGAGACGGTCAAAGAATAATATATTCCAATGATGGATTAATATTTGTTTCGTATGACCATTATCAAACATTTTTTGAAATTGTATAGGAGGAAAAAATGAACTACAATGATTATTATAAGTTTAAAGAAATAACAGAAAATCCCATTATATTGGATTTTTCCGAATGCAAATATTTAGGCGAAATTCACCTAATGCTTAAAGAAAAGTTTGGTTTGCCAGAATATTATGGAGCTAACTGGGATGCTCTTTGGGATTGTTTGGACGGTTTATTTTATGAACGTGAAAATTTCTCTGCAGAACTTCACGGATTTTATTCCATGAAAAAAGAATTACAAGATGAATGCAAATTGATGTTAGAAGTTTTTGATGATGTTCATAAAGAAACTCCAAATTTTGAGTATAAAATTATATCATAAAATCAGCTTTTAAATATTGCGAGGGTTTGAATCTCTCCGCATAATCGGACAAAAATATCTTTTTTGTAGTCTCTTCACATCGAAAAACGCCCATTCTACGCGGTTTGTCGCATAGAACGGGCATTTATTTTTTTGAAAACAGCGTCAGTTTTCCGCAAAGCAATTCCAATTTTGATTTTTCTTTTGTTTTTATTCGGTGCCGAGTGTTTTTCCTGATCGTTGTTTTTTCTGCAATTTTTATATTATTCGATGAGGCTCGATTGAGTTGTCGTTTTGCTTTAATTTTTGTGCGGAAAAAACAAAATTCTCCTGATTTTCCTGTGCATTGTGCTTGATATTTATAAAAATTTATGTTAGTATGTTACTAATTTGAATCGAAAAATGTCGGCAAGGGAGGGGTAACGGTGCGATTTAAACAAAAAATTGCTGCATTGCTGTCAGTTACGGTTCTTTTGCTCGGTTTTGCCGGGTGTTCCGAAAAGACGACATCCGTTACGGCGTTTTCGATAAAGGGGAGCGAACGTCACATAGGTTCGGGCGCAACATCGTTTCATACGTTGTCTTCTTTGCCCGAAACATCGGTGTCCGCTTCAGGCTTCACGGCGATGTCGTTTGAACCGTCCTCTGCGGCGGTATGTGTTACGGAATTGACAAAAGGTAATGTCTGGTCGGTTTTGCCCCTGTTTGAAAACGGTGCCGCTTCGGCGCTTGACGTTGTGTTGCGAACCTCAAACGGAGTTTATTATCTTAATTCTCAAGACAACTCGATTGCATACGGGTCATATAGATATGATATAACAGAAAAAGGTGGAGGGTTTCAACGTTGCCGTTTTGTCGGTCGCTCGAATAACAATGCGAATGCGAATGGCGGTCTCGTCTATGCGAATGCGAATAACGGTTCTGCGAACTCGAATACGAATATCGGCTCTCGGCTTGCAAACAATAAAAACAAGAATTTCAATAAAATCGCTCCTACGGAAAATCATCATGGAATGGTGAATATCTGCGAGCGAGAAACCCAACCCTCAGTAAAAGCGGCACAATGTCGGAAAACTGAAACATATCATTGGTAAGTAGAGATTGGTAGGTTAATTCTCGAACATTTCGGGCTTACGGAAATTGAAGGCTTCTAAAATCGAATGAAAAGAGACGGATATATTATAGAAGAAATCATCGACAAACAAAATCTTGAAGATAGTTTCGATGAGGTCATAAGGGGTAAACTTCGCAAAGAAATCTTGGTTGAGGGCAAATGGCTCATCAAGCACAGAGAGAAGTTTCTGCAATCAGTTCGTGAAGAGATACTAAGCGGACATATAAGCCTTATGCCAGTGCATCGCCCACCAACTGAGGATGAAGCAAAGAATGGTGGCTACTATACAAAGATTATCAAGGAGGCAGGAAAGATAAGGCATATCCAAGTATTTTGCATGGCTGCTCGTATCAAGGTTAATGCCGTGATGAGGGTGGTCGATAGACATCTCCAAAAGAGATATATCCGTACCACATCGGCATCCATCAAGAATAGAGGGATGCACGATTTGAAAATCTATATCGAGAATGACATGAGACTCTATCCCGATATAAGGTTTTGGTATAAGTTCGACATAAGGAAGTTTTACGACACCGTACATCAAGACTTTGCGATGTACGCACTCGAAAGGACATTCAAGGATAAGAAGTTCCTCGGCATCATGGAGCAGTTTGTTAGGATGCTTCCCGATGGATTGGGGATGAGTATGGGATTAAGGGCATCGCAAGGAGTTTGCAATCTCCTGTTGTCCGTATATCTCGACCATTATCTCAAAGATAGATATGAAGTCAAACACTTTTATCGGTATTGTGATGATGGACTTATCGGGGCTTCGAGCAAGTTGTACCTTTGGGAGTGCAGGGGATTGGTACATGAGCGGATTGATTACATCCAACAGGAAATCAAGCCAAATGAGAGGATATTTCCCATTGATGAGGGATTGGACTTTCTCGGATATGTAACCTATCCCGATGAATATAGCAGATTGAGAAAAAGAGTAAAGAAGAATTACGCAAGGAAACTTCATCGCATAAAGAGTAGAAAAAGAAGAACAGAAATAATCGGTTCACTTTGGGGTATGGCGAAGCACGCAAGATGTTGGCATCTACTCGAAACGCTCCTATACCCGAAAGAATTGAACAAACTAAAGAAGAAAAGAATGAAAGATTTTGGTAAACCGAAGAGTAGCCCGATGACGGTGAACGGAAAGAAAAGTTTTAGAGGTAGCAAAATCAGTGGCAGGGAATTAGACCACAAGCCATTTATCGTGGTGGATTTTGAGTCTAACGTAATACCAGCCATTGAGGAAAAGAGATACAAGGATGAGGTCGATGCGACCTTGGCGAAAGGTGGAGACACATCTCTTGTAAAGAAACCAAGAGAGAAATACGTGGTCAGTATCATCTTTCAAAACCAACTTCGTAAACTTTGGACGGGTGATAGAGAGAATTGGGAAGAATTGGAAGCACGTAAGAAAGATGGTGAACTGCCATTCTTCTGCTCCATAACATCCGATTACTCGGGCGCATTCCCTAAGTATGCGTTTTGTTCCGCTACTGCTTTCGGTCATCAGATACCATCCGATGAAGAGTTAAAGGCATTGTTTAACAATCTAAATATAAAGATAGATGAATAAGGATTTTTACAAAGTCTATGGAGCAAATGAGCGACAAGACAAAATCGTAAGATTGAGCGAAACCAACTATCTCTTGATATTCGGTTTCGGCAAGGATGGTGATAATGGTTACAATTATCGCAAGAACTATGACCATAAGCCAACCATTGAAGAGTTGAAAGAGGACATTGAAATCCTTATCAACAAGGAAACGGATGCAACTATCCTCGGTGGTTTCGTGTGGAATGGTAAATCGGTGTACCTATCAACTGAGAACCAAATCAACTTTAAGGCTGCTTATGATTTGGCGGTTCAGACCGATGGCGCAACGTTACCTATTAAGTTCAAACTTGGTGAGGATGTTGACGGCAAACCTGTATATCACACATTCCAGAAGCTCGAAGCATTCACGGATTTCTACACAAAGGCTTTCGCATACATCTCTAAGTGCCTTAATGAGGGATGGACTGAGAAAGATGGTGTCGATTATTCTGCTTTGATTGGCGATGAGTAACGGATGCGGTTGTGAAAAGGGTGTGCTTAAATATATTAAACCGCCCTATGCAAGGAAATTCTATACTCCTTGCTGTATGCACGATGATGATTATGACATAGGCGGTAACAAGGCAGACAGAAAGGATGCTGACAGACTGCTTTTCTTCCGAATGATGAAGAAAGTGACAGATGACAGAAACAAGCATCCATCTGCCTTTGTACGGATGACCATCATCGCATACATCTATTATATAGCGGTTCGAGTGTTCGGACGTTTTTACTTCAACTACAAAAAAGAGTAAGATGATAACACTTCACTATAACAATATGACTCTTGATATATATGAGGATGACAACTCATACCGTTATCGTGCGCTTATGCAGAAACCTCAGTTAATACTCAAATTCTCTTTGCCAGAGTATATTGAGTTTCCTGTGGGTACATGGTGCGAGTATCAGAATATGCGGTTTAAGGTGTTCTCCCCTCAAAACATCAAGAAGAGTGGAACACGAAACATCGAATATACTATTTCTTTCGGACAGGACGATGAATATATGGGGTTTTACAAACTCCGTAACTCAGTCGATAAACGCTTGAAATGGTCTATGTGTGCCACTCCAAGGGAGTTTATACAAGAGATAGTCAGAAACCTCAATGAGAAAGAGGGTGCAGATAATTGGTCAGTCGGTCAATGTATCGAAGCAAATGAGCAAACCATTGAGTTTAACCATACCTACATAGATGCAGCCTTGCAGTCTGTGGCAGATACATTTGAAACAGAATGGGAAATCGTGAACAAAAAGATTTCTCTTCACAAGGTGGAATACTTCAAGAATGACCCTCTACCCCTCTCATACGGCAAAGGTAACGGTTTTATCCCAGGCTTGGGAAGAACCTCACAGAGTGACGAAATGCCTATAAAAAGGCTCTATGTGCAAGGTGGTGAGGATAACATCGACCGCTCTAAATACGGCTCTCAGTATCTGCTATTGCCAAAATCCCAGACTCTCGAATATGAGGGCAGGACTTACAAGACGGATGCGGACGGTCTATATATCGAGCGTATTGATAAGGTATCGGATGCCGTCAAGGAAGACTCCCTCGATTGTGATGAGTTCTATCCGTCAAGAGTTGGCAAGGTTACAAAGGTAGAAGTACCAGATAAGGATAAGAATTTCTATGACATCTTAGATAGTACCATTCCATCGTTCCTCAACTATAATGATTTTGTGATTGCAGGCGAAACCGCTACCCTCATATTTCAATCGGGAATGCTTGCAGGAAGAGAATTTGAGTTCAAGTATAAGAACGCTGAGCGTAGATTTGAGTTAGTACCGATGGAGGAAGACGGTCAGACTTTCCCAAATGAGACTTTTGCCCCATCTGTTGATGATACTTATGCCATCTTTGGCATTATGCTCCCAGACTCCTACATTTGCGACAATACATCCAAGACAGGTGCATCGTGGGATATGTTTAGGGAGGCGGTCAAGTATATGTATGAGCATGAGGAGCAGAAATTCACGTTTACAGGTACATTGCAAGGTCTTTGGACTAAGCGTAATTGGTTGCGTGTAGGCGGTCGTTTGAAAGTCGGTGGATATATTCTATTCTCTGATACGCAATTCGCCAAGGATGGTGTGTCTATCCGTATCACAGGCATCAAGGATTATTTGAGTTCGCCTTACTCTCCTACGATTGAGCTTTCAAGTTCTATATCGGGGAGTTCCGTTGCCTCTGACCTCTCAAAGATTGACAAAACAGAAGTGGTCATTGATGATACTAAAAAAGACATCATGCAGTACACAAAGAGACGATTTAGGGATGCAAAGGAGACAATATCAATGCTCAATGACTCCCTATTGAATTTCTCTCAGTCCGTCAGCCCTATAACGGTTCAGACGATGGCGATGCTCGTAGGTGATGAAAGTTTGCAATTTCGGTTTGTGGAGAGTAAATCAAAACTATCTCCTATCGAGTTTCTTATCACCTATGATAATGCGACAAAGCAATTACACTGCCCACATGGTTATTTGCAGCACATGACTCTCGGCATATCTACAATATCAAGCACCCATGCGGATAGTGAATATAAGGTGTGGGAAGTCGCTGAGTACCTTTCTCCTGTGCTTGATGATGATAGCAAGAAATACTATCTCTATGCCAAGGTGAGCCGCACAGACACCAACGCAAAGGGCGAGTTTACTCTCTCTGAAACCGCTATTGACATGGATGCGGTGGACGGATATTATTATCTGTTGGTCGGCATCCTTAATAGTTCCTATGAGGATGAACGTAGTTATGTGAACCTATACGGATTTACTGAGATACTTCCATCTCGTATCACTACCGATAAGGTGGTTAGCGCAGATGGTAAGAGTTGGCTCGACTTGAACACAGGAGCGATGAAACTTGGTGATAAGTTCCACTATGTAGATGATACCCTTTATCTGGATTTTCTCTTTACTGAGGGTGCAAATATCGGTGGATGGGTTTTTCGTAATGGCAGATTGGAGTCGCAAGATGGGAGAATTTATCTTGATGGTCAAAATGGAAAGGTTAGATTGCAAGGCACATTGCAGTTATCGACCGCATACAAAGGAGTGATAACCGATGCTAACGTTTTCTATCTGCCACCTCTCGATGCGAACACGACAAAGACCCTATCATTAACCTACGACAAAACAGATATAGGAAAAGTCATCCGTTTCTTCAATAGTTCTAAGGCAGATGGAGGGCGATATATGATTAAAATGTGTAATTGGACTCAATCCTACGACCAAGGATATACGTTGACAGAGATAGGCGAAACCTACTACGCATTGATAGACCCACAAGAAACCATCGAAATCACTTGCTTTGAAAGAACAGGAAGCACAGAGGAGAAACTAAGTGCAGAATGGACTTTGACAGGACGATTTGGAGTTGACCAATTCAAGAACCAATATGCGGTAGGTCGTTTCCCTCGATTGGTGGCGAAAGGATATATCCAATTATCCTATGATAGTGGCAGCGAAGCAATATTAAGTGGCACTTTCCATGATGGACGCTCCATAAATAATGTATTGTCTGTAAAATATATCAGAGATGGAACGGTTCAAGTTACATTCAATCAAAGTGACATACCTAACGGCTATTGGGTCATGGTTTCGGGTAGAGGTTTCATAAATAAGGGAGGATGGCATAAGGGGTGCTATGCTTCTGCGGTTGACATACAACAAACATCATTTGTTTTGACTCTACAAGCCGATTACCCTAATTATTGTGGATTTGACTTTATGATTTTCGCTCCATATTGGGAATATAATTTGAAAAATAATTAAATTTATGAATATTAGTGCGTAATAAGCACTAATATTTGTATTTTTGTAGCCAATTATAAATTATAAGGTATGAAAAAGATATTAAATTGGTTAAAACTGAGCAACCGATGGAAACATCTCATCGGTGGAGTCTGCATCGGTTTGGGTGCAGATGATGACTATTGCGCTGCTTATGCAGGATTGGGTGTGGCTGCATCCCTCGAACTCAAAGATAAACTTTGGGGCGGTGAATGGGATTGGATAGACTTCGGGCTGACCGTGGCAGGAGTGGGTATCGGACGAATAATCAGAATAGCCCTATGAATGACGTGCAGAATGTAACCGCAATCGCAAAAGGTATCAGTGATTACGGAATGATGGCGATAACCGCTGCTTTCTTCCTGTTGCTCTCTTCTGCCATGATGGTAGCAATATTCAAGTGGTTCAAGTCGATTATCTCTGAGATGATGCAGGATAACAAGGACAGTTTGAAAGCATTGATGGCTGAGACCCATCTCCAAAATGATATGCTTCAAGACATATCAGAGGGGTTGAAGACTGAGACGATGCTCCGCATCCGAAACCTCACAGGATTTGCTTTCGACCTATCCATTGAGCAAGTTTGCCGATTGATTAAGAGAGTCCGAACAGAGAACCACATCATCGACCATGAAGCGACCGCAGCAAAGATACGAAAGTCTCTTCAAGTCATACACGATGACCGTAAGAGTAGATTTGACCCCTTTACGTTTCGGGGGAAACCTCTATCAGACTTTTGCGCATCCGAATGGGTTGAGGACGTGGCAAAAGTGGTTGAGGGCGAAATCTACAATGAGGATGGGGCGAACAATGCCAGAGCATACACAAACGTAAAGCTCGCATACGACAACATCAAGACGGATTTCTATCAGAGACTTAACTCATAAAAACGAAAATACAATTTTTCGGAAAAATTATATACATAAAATCAATCAAAATATATAATGATGAAAATTCTTATAGACAATGGGCATGGTGTCAATACATCGGGCAAGCAATCCCCCGATGGCAGACTCAGAGAATATGCCTATGCAAGAGAGATTGCTAAGAGAGTGGAAAACTGCTTGAAGTGTCGTGGATATGATGCTGAGCGTATCGTGACAGAGGAAGATGATGTTTCTCTATCCATTCGTTGCAAGAGAGTGAATGATATTTGCCGTAAGCTCGGCTCAAAGAATGTGATGGTACTCTCAATCCATAACAATGCAGCAGGAGGTGATGGAAAATGGCATGATGCAAGAGGCTTCTCTGCTCATGTGGGTTTGAACGCATCCGCTCGTAGTAAGAAGTTGGCTGCTTTTCTTTGGGATGAAGCTCTCAATCTCGACTTAAAGGGCAATCGTGCAGTACCAAAAGAGAAGTACATCGCACAGAACCTCGCTATATGCCGTGATACTCTTTGCGCAGCCGTTCTGACTGAAAATCTATTCCAAGACAACAAGGATGATGTTGATTTCCTTTTGTCAGAGGAGGGTAAGCAGAAAATCACAGAGTTGCACGTTAATGCAATAATCACTTATATAAAATCATTATAACATGAGACATCTTTCAATCGTATCATTGTTGATGGTCATCATTCTCTCTCTGATTGGATGCAAGACCTCAAAACAGACCGCCCCCCCAACTTTCGTAAAGGATAGTACAAACATCAAGGTCGTTTATCGGACGGAATGGAAAACCGATACCGTATATTTCAATGTGCCGACACAAAAGACAGAGAGAACCGTAAAAGATAGTACGAGTTTCCTTGAAAATGATTTCGCATCATCTTTGGCTCGTATCAATCCAGATGGTTCGCTATTCCATACGTTGAACACAAAACCGCAGGATAAACCAATCCCGATAAAGACACCAATCAATTATAAGGATAGTATCGTATATAAGGATAAGGCGGTCAAAGTTCCATATCCTGTGGCGAGAGAACTGACAAAATGGGAAAAGACTTGCAAAGACGGTTTCCCGATAGTCCTTTCCTTGCTATTTCTCTCTTTTGGGTGGATTTTTAGAAAACCTTTGTTAAATTTCATTCGTAGGTTCATCTAATCTCAAATATTTTGCCTACCTTTGCGCCCATACTGATGTTGTTTTCATCAGTTGCGTTGAAAGCCCTCTCTCCATGTCAAAATGGCAGAGAGGGTATTTTTTGTTACCACCTTGTTACTTGATACATAGTAACAAAATATAAAACTATTGATATTCAGTAGTTTAAATATATTGTCTTAAATTCTGCATCGGGAAATAAGTATAAAAGGGAACGCAGCGCGTTCCCTATCTGTTAGCCCCACTCCTTCTTCACATTAAAGCAGGGACAGGCTTTGTTGGCAAATTCATTATGACCATGAATCGTGGCTAATGGATATTCCTCCTTCAGCTGCTCGATGAGCGAGCGCATTGCCGCTTTCTGTTCTCGGGTTCTTGTATCCTTCGGCTTACCTTTCTTTGATAAGCCGCCGATGTAGCAAATGCCTATACTGATGGAATTATGGCCCTTGCAATGGGCGCCAACCTCCTCTATCGCACGGCCTACATGAATGCTGCCGTCACGATAAATCACGAAATGATAACCTATGCAGCGCATTCCGCGCTCCCGGTGCCAGCGGTCAATATCCGCTACGGTGAAGTTGCGACCTTCCTTGGTCGCACTGCAATGAATGATGATTTCCTTTATCTTACGCATGATATTGAATATTAATTATTGAAAAATAAGCAGATAATTGAAGGGGATTTCGTCAACACCCAAATCCCTGATAAACAGATTGATTCTGCACGGTAGATGCTTTTTCTTCATCCTCTTGAATTCTTCATCCAACAACTGGCAAAATTCATTATAGCATTTTTCTGATTGCGTAACGATTCCGGTATAATGAGACTTGCCCAGAATGATACTCTTGTTTCTCAGACGTAGCGGACCGTTGCCAGGCACGAAGCGAGCTCTGCGCCTAACAGTACGAGGCACGTAATTGGATCTTAACAGAATAACAGGCTTGATAACAATTTCATATTTTCCTCTTTCATACTTATTTTTCTTCTTTGTCTCCGACACCTTCTTTTGCTTGGTAGGAATGAGAGAAATCTTATAACGTCCTGCTGGCAAATGACGGTTAGGACGTTCTAAGGTGTCGCAGAAAATCTTGCCACCTATAACCATTGTGCCATCCACACTCCATGGAGTGAAGCGACGGCGGAATATATTGATGTTCATGATAATTTACAATTAATAATTGATAATGAATAATTGGATCAAGGCCGGCCATTAAGGCTGATTTAAGAACCGAAAACCAAAATGACCGGAAATGACCATGACCGGAAATGACCGGATTTAAACAATAGAAGAAACTTTCTGATAACGCCTGTCTGGCAACATAGCAATTAAGCCCTGCCGCTTCCAGTTCTTCAACATCTGTCTCACAGTCTCGTTGGTAACACTCGCCCCTTTCACGGAAATGCTCTGCTGCTGAGCCTGATCGAAGGAGAAGGTTACGTCAAGGCGCTCGAAGATGGAATCATTTTTGCCTCGATGCGTACGGTCGTATGGCGACTGTCCGCAATAGTCCTTCGACGAGAAAGCATCTTCTATGCGTGTGCGGAAGAAGTAGAGCGCATTGTCCAACTGATAATCAGCAAGAACATTGAACACTGCGAGCATGGTAGGCGTCTGCATCTTCACTATCAAATCCTTCCATAGCTGCGGATTCTGCTTCAACAGCTTCTCCGCACCCTGGAACCCGTGCTTCTAATCAAGGTTTCAGCCACCTTGCAGAGCAGGATGCAGGTCATCATTCTCATCGTGGTAGGACAGATACGGAAACGCTGACGGGCT
>OLHA01000533.1_pt1 | contig 22328 bp, 19 predicted proteins | sample 1605961 | NCBI WGS metagenome assembly OLHA01 (sample SAMN03283288) | human gut metagenome | biome: human-associated habitat; material: feces | host: Homo sapiens | place: Peru | collected 2012
AAAAAATTAGTTGACATAATATTTATATAATTTACAATATTATCATAAGGTTTTTTTATGAATAATAATATTAATACTCTTTTAAATGAAATTTCTTACAAAATAAACGGTGATGAATTCGACAAAACTTTAGATATTTTGGATAATATTTTAAAAAAAGTTCCTAAAAATTATAGAGCGAATTTGTATAAAGGGCAGATTTGCGTAGAGAAAAAAGAATTTCAAGAAGCGATAAAATATTTTGAGGAAGCAAAAAAAGTAGATATAAAAACTTTTAAGGCTTATAATTTACTTGGAATTAGCTACCATGCAATCGGCGAATACGATAAAGCTATAAATTGTTTTAATGAAATCTTAAAAATAACTCCAAATTCATGTTCGGCATACAATTTGCTTGGAATAACTTATTATAAGAAAAACGATTATAAAAAAGCGATTGAATATTTTAACAAATCAATAGAGATAAATCCAAAATACGATAAGGCTTATAATAATTTGGCTTTGTTTTATTATAGAAATAAAAATTACGATATAGCGATAAAATTTTTTGAACATTCAAAAAGTTTGGACGAAAGAATATTTAAAGCTTACGATATGCTCGGAATGTCATATTATAAAATTGGCAATTATGATAAGGCAATAGAATGTCTTATAAAATTTCTTCAGCATAATCAAAATTCTTATAAAATAGCAAATACTTTGGGAGCGATTTATTCTTATTTGAAAGATTATGATAAAGCTATAAAATATTTTACAAAAGCTATAGAAATTAATCCGAAATACGCGAGCGCTTATAATAATTTGGCTTCAATTTATTTTAATAAAAAAAATTTTGATAAAGCCGCTTTATATTTCGATAAGGCTAAAAGATTTTCAGAAAATTATTTTTCAGATTATTATAAATTAGGATTTTCTTATTATTCTAAAGGTTATTATTACGAAGCTATAGAATGTTTTAAAAAAGTTATAGAGAAAAACGAGAATTCTTATAAAGCTTATAATTTAATCGGTTTATGTTATTTATCAAATTTGGAATATGAGAAGTCGATAAAATATTTTGAAAAAGCGATTGAGATAAACGGAGAATATTATGAAGTTTATAATAATTTGGCTATTGCATATTTCAATTTAAAAAATTATGCAAAAACTATAGAGAATTTTAATTTAACAAATTTAGAAATTATTAAAGACAAATTAGATATATATAATAAACTTGCAATTTCCTATTTCTATATTAAAGATTATAATAAATCTATTGAATATTATAATAAAATTATGTCGAAATTAAATTATAAAACTCCTTTCTATGTTTATAATAATTTGGCTATTTTGTATTATTTAAAAAAAGATTATGATTCTATTTTAAAAACTTATCATAAATATTTAGACAATTATAAATCGGAAAATAATTTTGCAAGTTATAATATATTTTTATTGTCTTATAATTTGCTTACAAAAAGATTAATAAAATATAATGATTTTTTAATTTTGTTTGAAAAATGTTTAATTAAAAGTATTGAAAATAATTCGTATAATAACGATATAAATAATATTTCTTCTATATACGAAATTATGGAATACGATATTGAAACTTTAAAATTAATTCTTGAAAATAAAATTAACTTTAAAAACTCAAAAGAATTATTGAAAGATAAATTAAACGAAAAACAATTAAATGCTATAGAGCCAATAATTAATAAAATAAAATTATTTTCTTTTAATTCTAATATAAAAAATATTTCAGATTACGGCAATAATACAATATGCGTAGAATATTATTTTTCAAAATTAAATAGTGTAGCTATTATAAAAAACTCCGATAATAATAAAGAAATATATGGAAAACAAGCTAAATTTATTACGGAAGATATAAAATACGATTCTTTGATTTCGATATTTTCCGATAATAAAAAAGCTTATGATTTCAATATTTTATTTTTAATTAAAGAAAATATTGAAAAATTTGGGGGGTTAAAAGTGAAAGCTATATATTTGCCGAATAATTGCGATGAATTTGATATTAAATTAATAAAATGTATATTAAATAACGATGATATTAAATTATATAAAGCCGTTAAAGAGAATGGTTCGGTTAAATATTTATTGATATAATTTAATAGCTATATAAAATAAATTTTTATAATTAAAGCATTGACATAATTATAAAAGTTTGTTATTATATATAGAATTAAGCGGATATTTAAGAGGTATTCTTATGAAAAAGCTAGTATTAATAATCTTTTTGGTTGGATTTAGTAGAGTTTTTCCAGCATTTGAAGTCGATGTTTTAGGACAACTTGCGGCGTCTTTTGGCGTGCCAATTGTGCAGTCAGTTTATACGGATGGCACAAATAAATTCTCTGCAACACCATCAACTACTATGACGAGAAGGTTAAAGGTTAAAGGTTCAACCGAAGCGAGATTTAGCGGTTCTGTGCAAATAGGTTATCAGTTTCCTAAGACTAATTCCTTAAAAGGAATAGGCGTTTTTTGTAATATAAAAATTGAACAGTTTTCTATGGGAACTTCGATTGACGACGGTAAAAATTTCCTTAAGAAAGAAGGATTTAATTTAGGCGTTGGACTTGCTACAAAATTTATATTTGGAAGTATTAATAGTTTAGTTCCGAGAGATACAATTATTGGTTTTGGATTAGGCGCTAAAGTTTTAGTCGCTCCAAAGATTGAATTTAGTTCTCCTATTCCTCCTCCTATAACTCCTTATGTAGATTTATTCGTAGAGCAGAGATTTTTTGTAGCAAGAAAATTAGCTTTGGTAGGCGGAATTAATGTTGGAATTGATTTTATGATATACCAATTTTCCGACCCCGGGACTGCTCTATTTGGGAGTTATGGTCCTTATATGACAGCTTATCCTACTTTAAGTATAGGACTTAATATAGGACTTCATTTCGGAAATTAACGGCAATAGTTTTCTTTTTTGCGTAGTATTATAAACGAGACGGTATGAATAATGCCGTCTTATTTTTTTATTGTTTATTAAAAATTATAAATTGAAAGTTATATATTATTGAAAATTTTTATAAATAACATTATAATAAATATATTCGATTAAATTAATATTTTATGCGTTAAATTTTATGGAATATATAATATCCACAACTATTTATTTGCTTAAAGGAACTTATACGACTTTAAGCCTTTATTTTGTAACGGCTTTATTTTCAATGCCTTTATCTATGCTTTTTGCCGCTTTGCAATTTAGCGCTCCAAAATTTATAAGATATATTTTTGATATATACGCTTGGATATTTAGAGGAACTCCTTTAATATTGCAATTAATATTTTTTTATTATGGAATTCCTTTAATGACAAATAATTTTATAGCTTTTCCAGCTTTTACTTCGGCGGCTATAACTTTTATTTTAAATTATTCCGCTTATCTTATGGAAATATTCAGAGCGGGAATTGAAAGTATAGAAAAAGGACAATATGAGGCGGCTTATGTTCTTAATTTAAATCATAGACAAATTATGACGAGAATAATTTTGCCTCAAGCGGTTAGAAGAGTTTTGCCTCCTTTATCAAACGAAGCTATAAATTTAGTTAAAGATACGGCGCTTGTTATAGTTTTAGGAATTGGCGATTTAATGCTTCATGCAAGAGAGATATTAACGAGAGATTTTAAATTATTGCCTTTCGTTATAGCGGGAATAATATATCTGGCTTTCACTTCGGTTTTGGTTCTTATTTTTAGAAGGTTGGAGAGAAAATATGTTATCAGAAATTAATTTAAAAGTAGTCGACTTAAAAAAATCTTATAGAAATATTCCCGCTATAAACGGAGTTTCTTTCGATGTTCATAAAGGCGATATACTTTCGATTATTGGACCTTCTGGCGCTGGCAAAAGTTCTCTACTTAGAAATATTATACAAATTGAAAGTCCCGATTACGGCGAAGTTTATATAGACGGAGAGATATTATTTTCAAAAACTAAAGAAGATAAAAAAAATAATTTATCGCATGCCGATATGATGAAACGAAAAGAAAAAATGGGAATGATATTTCAGCATTTTAATTTATTTCCGCATAAAACGGCGCTTGAAAATATTATAGAAGCTCCGATTATAGCAAAAAAAATTAATAGAGAAGAAGCGATTGAAGAAGCTTTAAAACTTTTAGATAGAGTCGGACTTAAAGATAAAAGCGAAAGTTATCCTAATGAATTATCGGGAGGACAAAAACAGAGAGTAGCCATTGCGAGAGCGCTTGCTATGAAACCCGAAATACTTTTATGCGATGAGCCAACTTCCGCTTTGGACCCTGAACTTATAGGCGAAGTTTTATCGGTTTTGAAGGAACTTGCCAAAGAAAAAATGACAATGATAGTAGTAAGCCATGAAATTAGTTTTGTTCGGGAGCTTTCTACAAATATAGCTTTTATGGATTATGGCAAAATTATTGCAATGGATAATTCGGAAGATTTTTTTAATAATCAGAAAAATGAAAGAATAATTGATTTTCTTAATAAGATTTTTCACAAATAATTATTATATAAAATAAAAATTATTAACATAATATAACATAAGAATTTTTATAAAATGTTATATATAAAATTTTGGCATTGATAATATTAAAAAAATTAGAGTTTATAAAGTAGAAATATAGAAACAAATATTTTATAAATCAATATTTTATCGTTATAAAATTTTAGAAAATATAAAAAATCATAAGGCATATATAATAAATATACATGCCTTATTTTATTAGTTTAGGATGAAAAAAATAATAAAATCTATTCTTTATAAGCGTAAACAAATTTATGCATAGCCAAAGCGTCATAATAAACATCTTTCAATTTAGGCGAAACTAATAATGGCTCTGTATAAAAATAAATCGGAACTATAGCGAAACTATTTACAAGCAATTCTTCAGCCTTATGCATCGCATCCATTCTAACTTTTTGATTTCCCGTAGTCAATGCCGTTTGAATATAAGCGTCATATTGAGCGTTGCTATAAGAACTATAATTATTTGGAGAATGGCTCGTATATAAAGACAAGAAATTTATTGGGTCGTTAAAGTCTGCAAACCATCCGCCTCTTGCCATTGTAATATTTTTATCGTATCTCGTTTGCAAAAATACCGCCCATTCTTCTTGAATTATTTTTGTATCTATTCCCAAATTTTCTTTCCACATTTGTTGAACGGCTTCAAATATAGATATATGAAATCCAGGGTCCGCTTTAAACTCAAAAACAGGAAAATTTTTACCGTTTGGATATCCCGCTTCCGCCATTAATCTTTTAGCTTCTTCAATATTATTTTGATAATTTTCAGGACTTATGTCGAAAAATCCGCCTCCGTTTTCTCTAAAACTTTCTTTAATATCCGCATCTCTTATTCCAAAAGGAACAAAAGCGTTAGCGGGAGTTTCGCCTCCTTTCATAACTTGCTCGACTATATAATTTCTATCTATAGCCAAAGCAAGCGCTTTACGAATTCTAATATCTTTTAACACTTCGTTTGTTACATTAAAACAATAAAAATAAGATGCAAGCATAGGTCTTATTTGCAATAATCCTTCTTCTTTTAATGTCGGTATATCTCTTGTAGGAAGTATTCTTGCAAAATCTATAGAACCGTCTTTAATTCCTGCAACCGAAGATGTTTCATTTTGCATTAAAATAAATCTTAACTTTTCGGCTACTACAGAATCGGCATTCCAATAATTTGTATTTTTAATCATTATAATACTTTCATCTTGATTTATTTCGGAAGTTACAAAAGGTCCGTTTCCTATATAAGTTTCGGGATTTAAACTCCAAGTATTTCCGTATTGTTCTATAATATCTTTTCTAATTGGGTAAAATGTAGGAAATGCGGTTAAGTCCAAAAAGTAAGCGGTAGGAGCTTCTAAAATAACTTCTAAAGTATAATCGTCTATAGCCTTAACTCCTAAATTATTATAATCCATTAATCCCGCGTTAATTTCTTTGGCGTTTTTAACAACTTCCATCATATAAGCGTATTCGGCGGCGACATTTGGGTTAACCGCTCTTTTCCAAGAATATTCAAAATCGTTTGCAGTAATTGGTTTTCCATCGCTCCATTTTGCGTTAGTTCTCAAATGAAAAGTATATTTAAGTCCGTCATCCGATATAAACCAACCTTCAGCAACCGCTCCGACAACATTATTATTTGAATCGAGTTTTGTTAAACCTTCAAAAGCATGAATTATATAAACAGACACAACGCTTATAGAGTTTAAAGTTGGGTCCATAGTTTTAGGCTCTGCTCCCATATTAACGACTATAGAATCCGAAACAGTTTTATCTTTACAAGAAATATCGAAAGCGCTTAAAATAATTAGTAAAAAAATAATAATCTTTTTCATTTTTATATCTCCGAATTAAAATTTTACAAATTATATTTAATTAATTTATAAAGTCAATATAAAATTCTATGAATAATAATACTTTACATAATTATATTTTATAAATATAGTTTTTATTAAAAATTAATTTGATAATTTATTTTTTAAAATATATAATCAATAACATTATGAAAAAAAATATTTTTACTAAAAAATCAAATATTGAAAATACAGAAGAAATTGCATCTTTTTTATGCGACATTTTAAAAAATGGCGATTTGATAATAATGAAAGGAAATTTGGGATTTGGGAAAACTACTTTTGTTAGAATATTTTCAAAATTACTTAAAAGCGATGATATTGTAAGCAGTCCTTCTTTTACTTTAATAAACGAATATGATATAATTCTTAAAAACGAAGAAACTATATTAAGACATGTCGACCTTTATAGACTTTCTTCTGAAGACGAACTTAATAATATAGGATTTAAAGATAAAATTAAAGAAAGAGGAATAACAATGATTGAATGGGGCGATAAATTTGAAAGCTATTTTGATAAACCGTATTACGAACTTGAAATTGAAATGATTAAAAATGAAGAAAATAGCCGATTATATAGGATAAATTTAATTCAATGAAAAAATTAAAAAAAATTATTTTTGTAAAAATTTTATTATTATTTTTATTAACTTTATTTAATTCCTGTGCAAATAATAATATTGAAAAAGAAACTATAATATTGGCAAAAACAAAAATTTCTTCTTTAGATATAACTATAGGAGATAATATAATTTACGAAGTTAAAATTATTTCAAAAAAAGAAATTGATTATAAATTTGAAGATATTTCATTTGACGAAAGAGCGAGTCAAACGAGAATAATTGAAGTTGAAAACGAAACAAAAAATATTGGAAATTATAAAGAAAGAATTATAAAATATAGAATCGGTTTTTACGATATTGGGCGATTTGTTATTTTTCCTTTTAAGATTGCTTACGAATATAATAATCAATACAAAGAATTAAACGGAGACGATATTAATATTTTAGTTAATTCTTTTTCTGACGGCGAGATTTTGCCTCCTTTAAAATCTACTCTTTCTATTCCTATGACAAAATATTTTTGGATAATTATTTTAATGTCTGCAATTGTTTTATCTGCGATTATAATTTTAATATTATTTATAATTAAATATTTAAAGAAAAAATTTAAAGAGAAAGCCATTATAAAAGAAGACGAAGAGGCTTTAAACGATTTAAAAAATATAGATTATAAAATTTACTTTAACGAAAATAAATTTGCAGAATATTATTTTGAATTAACTTTTATATTTAAAAGATATTTAACAAAAAGATTTTTATTTAATATAGAAGATATGACAACGAGCGAAATTAATCAATTATTCGATAAGAAAGAATTTAAAAAAAGCGATTATATAATAAATATGCTTAAAAACTCCGACTATGTTAAATTTGCAAAACAAATTCCTAAAATTGAAACTATGCAAAAAGATTATGATTTTTGTAAAGATTATATAATTGAAAACGGCAATTTATATAACGCTTTAAAAATTGAAGAAAAAGAAAAGAAAATTCGGCTAAAGAAATTAAAGAGATTAAAAAGAAAGAAAAAAGATATTATAGGAATTATTAAAAATTAAAATGAACGAATACGATTTAAAAGACACTATAGTCGCTCTTTCAACTCCATTCTCAAAAAGCGCATTGGCTGTAGTTAGAATGTCGGGAGGTAAATCTTTAGAAATTGCTTCAAAAATTTGTTTTTATGCAAATAATGAAAATAATAATATAAAAAATTTTGAGCATAGAAAAAGTTATTACGCGTTAATAAAAGACGAAAATAATAATCCTATAGACGAGTTAATTTTACTTACAACATTATCTCCGAATACTTTTACCACAGAAGATACGATTGAATTTATTTGTCATGGAAGTATTGTAGTTATAGAATCTTTGATTAATTTGATAATAAGAAACGGAGCGCGAGCTGCAAATAAAGGAGAGTTTACTTATAGGGCTTATATAAATGGGAGAATTGGAATAAGCGAAGCCGAAGCCGTGCATGATTTGATAGATTCAAATAATAAACTTATGGCTGAAGCGAGCGTTTATAAAATGAGAGGAAGATTAACAAGAGAGATTGATAAATTAAGAGAAAATATAAAAAACTCTCTTATGTTAGTTTATGGCGAGATTGATTTTCCCGAAGACGAAACAGAAATTTTTTGCTACGATAAACTTATTGACAATTTTTATAATATAAAAAAAGATATAGAAAATATTTTAAGTAATTCAAAAAAAGTAGAAAATCTTATAAACGGAATAAAAGTAGCGATTTTAGGAAAAGTAAACGCAGGCAAAAGTAGTATTTTTAATATGATTTTAGGAAAAGACAGAGCGATAGTTTCGTCAGTTGCGGGAACTACGAGAGATTTTTTGAGCGAAAATATTTATATAGAAAATATTCCTTTTTATTTAATGGATACGGCGGGATTTCACAAAGAAACAAATAACGATATTGAAATTGAAGGAATAGAGAGAGCGAAAAAATGCGCTTACGAATCAAATATAATAATCGCGGTTTTTGACGGAAGCGATAAAGCGAGCGAAGACGATATTAATTTAATTAAATTTTTAGAAACATTAAAAGATAAAGAAATAATTTATTTGATTAATAAAAGCGATATAAAAAATAATTTTGATTATAATTTTAAAAATTCTATTATCAATATAAGCGCTAAAACCGAAGAAGGAAAAGAAGAATTATTTTTTGCCTTGAAAAATTATATTAAAGATAGCGATATTCAAATATTTAATAAAGAAAGCTATGTTAATAATAGAGAGAGAGGATATTTAGAAAACGGAATTAAACAACTTGATATATGCATTGAAAAATCAAAACAAAATTATTCTTTAGACGAAGTTGCCGAAGAGATGAATATTTTAAATAATATTTTAGGAAATGTAAGCGGAAAGATAGACGCGGAAGAAGTTATAAACGAAATATTTGAAAATTTTTGCATTGGGAAATGATTTGTTATTTAAATAATTGTAGAGATATAATATGGATTATAAACAACTTTCAAAAATTTTGGAAAAAAATATAAACGATAATTTATATAATAATATTGGCAAGTTGCCTACGGAAGATGAAATAATTGAAGATTATAATTCCACAAGGTATAGCGTAAGAAAAGCTATAAATACTCTCATCGATAAAGGATTAGTATATTCGGTTCAAGGCAGCGGAGTTTTTATAAGAAAAAATATAAAAAACGATTATATAAATATTTCTTTTGATTACGGATATACAGGATTAAAGAATAAATATCCAGATAAGAAAGTTGAATATAAGCTTATAAATTTGGCAATTATAGAATCTCAAGAAGAAATTGCAAATAAAATGTTATGCGAAGTCGGTAAAAAGTTATATTATATTATTAGATTAATTAAAATAGATAACAATTTTTTTGCCGTAGAATATACATATTATGATAAAGATGTAGTAGTTTATTTAAATAAAGAAATAATTGAAGATTCTATATTTAAATATATACAAAATGTTTTGAATGTAAAAATAGGATTTTCAGATAGAATAGTTTACTGCGAAAAATTAAATTCTTATGACGCTAAACTCTTAAATTTAAGTAGGAATTCTCCTTCTTTAGTAAATGAAAATTTAAATTATCTTAAAAACGGAAATATATTTAATTTTTCTAAAATAATCTACAATTATAAATACACTAAACTTTTGATTTAAATAATTTATAAATTTTGTTGACATTTTTTTATTATATTTTATAATTATTCGTATTAATTAAAGTTATTCGAATAAATTTTTAAGGAGTATTTATATGGATTATAAACAAACTGCAGAATCTATAATAAAGCATATAGGAGGATGGGACAATGTTTCTCATTTAGAACATTGTTCTACCAGATTAAGATTTACTTTATTTGATATGCAAAAAGCTAATATCGAAGAGATTAAAAATACGAAAGGAGTTTTAGGCATAGTTACAACCGCTCAACTTCAGATTATAATTGGAAATAATGTCGTAGAAGCTTATGAAGAAATAATTAAATTGAAACCAAACGAAAATAAACTAAATTTAGATATTGAAAATAAAGAAATTAATAAAGAAAAATTAAAAATAGGGGCATATATATTAGATTTTGTAATAGGTATATTTCAGCCTTTAATTCCTCCTATGGCGGGAGCAGGAGTATTCAAATCAATACTTTTATTAATGTCAATGATAGGAATATTAAATAGAGAATCAGATACTTATTCTGTTCTTGTATCTATATCGGATGCGGTATTTTTCTTTTTGCCTATTTTAGTAGCAGATTCTACAGCCACAAAATTAAAGGTTAATAGACTAGTTGCAATATCTTGCGTGTCAGTATTATTATTTCCACAATTATCAAATATGATAAATGAAGGAACTACTATTTTTTCTTTATCGATTACTTCTATACAATATTCTTCTCAAGTTTTTCCAGCTATTATATGCGTAATATTTTACTCGTTTATGGAAAAATTTTTTACAAGAATATCTCCAAAACCAATTAGAATATTTTTTGTTCCGATGATGTCTCTATCCATAACTTCTATTATAACTCTTTTAATATTAGGACCTTTGGGTTTTAATGTAGGTAGAATATTTACGGCATGCATATTATTTATATATAATTATTTGGGATGGATAGCATTAGGAATATTGGCTGCATTACTACCGTTTATGATTGCAACAGGAATGCATAAAGCGTTATTGCCATATGCTCTGTCTTCGCTTTCTCAATTTGGAATGGAGGCTTTATATTTACCCGCATCTCTTGCTCACAATATAGCTGAAGGAGGCGTATGTTTTGGAGTAGCTTTAAAAACAAAAAATATAGAATTAAGAAGCACTGCTATATCTGCTGGAATATCCGCTCTTTGCGGAATAACCGAGCCAGCTCTTTATGGAGTTAATTTACAAAATAAAAGAGCCATGATAAGCGTAATTATAGGTTCAGTAATAGGCGGTGTAGTAATAGGAATTTTGCAGGTAAAAGCTTTTGCCCCAGTCGGTCCAGGCATTGCAAGTATTCCTATGTTTATAGATGCAAATAATTCTAATAATATAATAAACGCGATAATTGGTTTAATAGTTTCATTTGTCGTATCTTTCGTATCATCTTTGATATTATATAAAGAACAATAAAGATAAATGAAGCTATTAAGAATTTTATTATAAGTAAAAAGGAGAATAATATGAGTAAATTTTCAAATGACTTTTTATGGGGCGGAGCTATAGCCGCAAATCAATCAGAAGGAGCATGGAATATAGACGGTAAAGGAATGTCGGTTGCCGATGTTTCTATGTATAAGCCTAATATAGATGTTAAGGATTATTCTATGCAGTGGCATGTGGGTATTGACGATATAAAAAAAGCTATGCAAACGAAAGATACCGTATATTATCCTAAAAGAAGAGGAATAGATTTTTATCATAGATATAAAGAAGATTTAAAGTTAATGTCTGGTATGGGCTTTAACTGCTTTAGAACATCTATTGCCTGGGGTAGAATCTTCCCTAACGGGGATGAAGAAACACCTAATGAAAAAGGTTTAGCTTTCTATGATGATATGATTGAAACAATGTTGGAATTGGGTATGGAACCAGTAATCACATTAAGTCATTATGAAACACCTCTTCATCTTATTACTGAATATGGAGGATGGAGTAATCGTAAACTCATTGACTTCTGGAAACGTTATGTCACTACAGTATTTAAGAGATACAAGGGTAAAGTAAAATACTGGCTTACATTTAATGAAGTCAATAATATGATGATCAACCCACTAGTAGCTGGTGGAGTATTGACTATTGATAATCCAAAAGATCCAAGTGATCCTATTGGTTCAACAACTGAAAAAGATAAGTGGCTTGCTTACTATAATATCTGTGTAGCCAATGCCTGGACAGTTAAACTATGCCGTGAGATTGATAAGGATGCGCAGGTAGGATGTATGTTAACATGTTCATCTGTTGCAACATATCCATATGACTGCAATCCTGATAATGTCTTTGGGGCATATAATACAGTAAGATTAAATAACTTCTATTTTGGTGATGTCTTCTGTTTAGGAGAAATTCCTGGTTATGTAAAACGTGTATGGAGAGAACATGACTGTGCACCTGAAATGAGAGAAGATGAATTACAGTTAATAAAAGAAAATACAGTCGCATTCTTCTCATTTAGTTATTATCGTTCTAGTACATATGATCAGTCTGTTGGTATGGATGGTAATACAGGTGGATTAAAAGGACGTGCTAATCCATTTGTAAAGGAATGTTCACCAGAACCTTGGTGTTGGCCAGTTGATCCAAAAGGTATCCGTTATGTTATGAATATCTTATATGATCGTTATCATTTACCACTCTTTATTGTAGAAAATGGTATTGGATTAGATGAAAACCTAGATGAAACAGGGCATATTCATGATGAATATAGAATGTATTACATCAAGGAACATTTAAAATATGTTCATGAAGCCATTCTAGATGGTGTTGAATGTATGGGTTACTTATATTGGGGACCTATTGATGTTGTTTCTGCAGGCACTGGAGAAATGAAGAAGCGTTATGGTTTTGTCTATGTTGATCGTTTTAATGATGGACATGGAACACTTGAAAGAAAACTAAAAGATTCTTATGAAGAATATAAAGAAATCATTGAAACAAATGGAGACTCTATTCTTCATTCTTAAGAATTGAATTACTGAACTGGCGTGATTCTGTTAATTGCGCCAGTTTTTTTAAGTTCGTAGTGAATTTGTAACTCTCTAGAGATGTATAAGCACCAATTTTCTTATAAGACTGTTCTCTTGTATATACATAGAGTGATGCATTCACAAGATGAGATAAATCATTGGTACACATATTATTATGTTGTACTTTTGGTAATAGGTGTCCATCTGTATAGGTTCTTTGAGATACGCACAAAACAGAAGGAGTAGTATCTGTTTGAACTGCAATACAAGCTGTTGAGTAGTTTTCTATCATATGTATCGCAAGAAATCTTAATTTTATATATAATGATTATCGGAGGTTGATTTTACATGAATATAAATGAAGGAGCAAGAATAGTTGTAGAAGACTGGCTCCATCTTACAAAAGATAATTTAGTATATTTTGTGACAGATGAAACAAAACTTAAAGAAGCAGATGCCTTCTCAAAAGCATGTGATCATATAGGTGCTAGATGTAAGGTTGTCCAGTTAAAATCACACGAAATACAAAATGGTAAAAGTATAGATGCCTTAAAATGGGAAATGGCCAAAGCAGATGCAATAGTAGGGGCAACCAATTATTCATTTATTACCACAGATGCTGTGAACTATGCACTTTCACGTGGCGCACAGTTCTTATCCATGCCCATGTCTACAAATAATGGTGAATCAATATTTGAACAGGAATTCTTAAAAATGGATCCTGATGAAGCCACAATGCTTGGAATGCCAATGTTCTGGGAATTACGTGATGCAAAAACAATACATGTCACGACTAAACGTGGTACAGACCTCACCTTTGATATCACAGATCGTTTTCCTGGAATCTTTCATGGTTCACTCTGGGAAGTAGGAAAATGTTCTTCTTCAAGCTTTGAAATCTATATACCACCAGTAGAATATCATACAAATGGTACTCTTATATTAGATGGATCAATGGGATATATAGGAATAGTGGATAAACCTGTAGAAATAAAAATAGAGAATGGTTATATCACTTATATCGAAGATACAGAAGATGGACGTAAACTGAAAGAATACTTAGAATCATTTGATGATTTAGAAATGTATTGTGCCGCAGAATTTGGAATAGGTTTAAATACAATATCTAAGTGTCGTGGAGCCAGCTATATTGAAGATGAATCAGCTTTTGGCACATTCCATATTGGTTTTGGTAGAAATCTTGCCTTAGGAGGCAGTCATAATGCACGTGGACATTTTGATTTAGTAACACATAATCCGACTATTATTGTAGATGATAAAGTCATTATGAAAGATGGACATGCCAAGGCAATTCAGCCGATTGAATGGGGAGTATTATAGTACTCCTCTTTTTGTTTGTTCAAATATCGTAAAATGTAAGGGTGCTCAATTTGTATTTTAATGAAATATTATCTCTATCAATTTGCATATAGCGACATTTATTGGTATAATTATTTTATAATTTTACGAAGGAAGAGGAAAAACATATGAATGATGCTATTAAACTTATCGGTATCGTAATTGTCGTTATTGGGTTTGTAATGAAATTCGATACTCTTGCAACAGTTGTTGTTGCTGGTTTAGTAACAGGTTTAATCAGTGGTATGTCTATCATGGACATTTTAAATACACTAGGTACAGCCTTTTTAACTAACCGTACAGCAACTTTATTTATTTTAACTTTACCAGTTGTAGGTCTATGTGAACGTATGGGCTTACGTGATAAAGCGGTAGACTTGATTAAGGGTATTAAGAATGCTACTACAGGTCGCTTATTAGTGATCTGGGAAGGTGTGCGTACTGTTGCGTCTGCATTCTCATTAAGAATTGGTGGTCATCCACAGTTCATCCGTCCATTAATCAATCCAATGGCTCAGGCTGCTGCGATTGCGAAATATGGTGATATCGATGAAGATACAGAAGATCAGATCAAAGGTATGGCTGCAGCTACTGAAAACTATGGTAACTTCTTTGCTCAGAACTGTTTCATGGGTGCTTCAGGAACATTACTTATTGTTTCAACTTTAAACGAATTATTTAAGTCACATGGTGTGAACCAGGTTGTTACTGCTAACCAGATTGCATTATGGTCTATTCCAATTGCAGTTATTTCTGTTTTTGTTGGTGGAGCTTATGCTTTATGGTTCGATAAGAAACTTAATAAGAAATATGGAAAAGGAGGCAAATAACAATGTTACAAATTGAATGGAATACAGCCACTATTATCGCAGAAGTATTCTACTGCGTAATTGGTGCAATCTTTGCCGCAACAGGGTTTAATGCCTTAACTAATAAAGACTGTGAAAAGCCAGTAACTACTGCTCTTTTCTGGTTCTTAATTGCTGTTACATTTATGGTTGGACCATATATTCCAACTTGGATTACTGGTTTAATCGTTGTTCTTCTTGCTGTATTATCTGGTTTAGGTTTAGTAAAACCAGCTGCAAGACATATCCCAACTGCTAAGGAAACTCGTGATAATGCAGACAAATACGGATATAAATCATTTATCCCACCAGTATGCTTAGCTCTTGTTGCCGTATTAGTTGCAACTTTCTTACCAAATCTTGGTGCAAACAATGCGATTGGTATTAGTGCTGCTGCTGCATTAATCGTTGCATATATTATCTTTAAACCAAAACTATCTACACCTTTCAAAGATGGTGTCAGATTAAATGATAATGTTGGTTCTACAGGTATCTTACCTCAGGTATTATCTGCATTAGGTTCATTATTTACTGCAGCTGGTGTAGGTGCTGTTATCGCTGCTGGCGTAGGTGCACTTATCCCTGAAGGAAATCACTTAATTGCAGTTATCTTCTATTGTGTAGGTATGGCATTATTTACAATGATCATGGGTAATGGTTTCGCTGCTTTCGCTGTTATTACAGTAGGTATCGGTTATCCATTCTTAATTGCTCAGGGTGCAAATGCTATTGTTGTTGGTGCTTTAGGTTTAACTGCAGGTTACTGTGGTACATTAATGACTCCTATGGCTGCAAACTTCAATATCATGCCTGCTGCATTGCTGGAAACTAAGAATAAATACAGAATTATTATGACTCAGGTTCCAGTTGCATTAATTATGTTAGTAATTCATATTATCTTAATGTACGTTTTAGCATTCTAAGGAGGCTTTTAAATGAAATTATTATTAACAGGTTTCGACCCATTTGGTGGCGAACCAATCAATCCTGCCTGGGAAGCTGTTAAAAGAGTTTCTGATCAGGTAGGAGATGTAGAAGTTGTAAAACTTATGGTTCCTACAGTATTCTACAAATCTATCGATACAGTAGCTGCTGCAATCGAAAAAGAAAAACCAGATGCTGTATTATGTATTGGACAGGCTGGGGGACGTTTTGATTTAAACCCAGAACGTGTTGCAATCAATGTCAATGATGCACGTATTCCTGATAATGAAGGAAATCAGCCTTTAGATGGTCCAGTATTCGAAGATGGAGAAACTGCTTATTTCGCTACATTACCAATTAAGGCAATGGCTGAAGAAATTCGTAAAGCAGGTGTTCCTGCAAGTGTTTCTAATACTGCTGGTACTTATGTATGTAACCATTTAATGTATGGTGTACTTTATACACTTGCAAATAAATATCCAGATGTTCGTGGTGGATTCATGCATGTTCCATTCATCACTAGCCAGGTTATTAACCGTAAGCCAATTGCTCCATCATTAAGTCTTGAACAGATTGTAACTGGTATTGAAGCAGCTGTAAAAGCTATTGGTGAAAACCAGGAAGATATCAAGACTGTTGAAGGGCAGACTCACTAAACTCTGTATTTAATACAGAGTTTTTTTCTTGCTCTTAAACCTTACAATCAATGATTGATTAATAAGGAGATGGGATAAGTATTTGTTAATAGTGCCTGGCACTACTGGTTCCACCATGGCGAAATCTATGTATTTGAAAGGTGCCGAAGATTGAGTGAAAATATTGCTTTGTTGCAAAAATAATTCTACTGATACGATAAAACTATACTATGTTAATATGTGTTGCTTGTGCAACACAACTATTTACGGTATATATAAAACAAACAAATGAAGGAGGAGCCATAAAATGTTAAGCAAGAATTTGAAAATATTTAGAAAACGAAAAGGCTTAACGCAAGAAAACGTTGCAGAAGCTTTGAACGTTGTGCGACAAACTATTTCGAAGTGGGAAAAGGGAATGTCAGTTCCAGATGCCGACATGTTAATAAAATTGGCAGAAATATTAGATGTGTCTGTGAGCGAACTAATAGGATCAGATGTTGCCGATGAGAAAAATGAAGATATGATAGCAGTTGAACTGGCGAGAGTGGTAGATCAGTTGGCAAGTAGAAATCGTCGTTCAAAAAATATTTTAAAATGCGTTTTGATTTTTCTTATCATATTGTTGCTTTTTTTTGTTTTCTTATGCGTAATTAATTTTGCTGCTATGTAGTATTTTAAATTAGGAGGTTCTTATAAAAAGAATAGTAGCGTTAATTTTAATGATGGCTTTAAGTCTATCGTGCGGTGTGAATGTATTACTATTTTGAGCGTTACAGCTCGTTTTTTTGATTACAATGAAAGCCTTTACAAAAAAATAATTAGAAGTGTAATATATATATGAAAGGGAATGATAATATGATTGAATTAAAGGACATTTGTATAGAATATGATAGGGTTATTCTTGATCATGCCTCTATTTCTATTCCTGCACATTCTATTACTCTTATAAGAGGGAAGAGTGGTTCAGGTAAGACAGCTCTTCTCTATTGTATTGCGCTTATGGATACAAAAAGCAAGTATCAATACTATTATGATCATCATCTTATAGAAGAAAAGGATAGAAATAATATCAGAAAAGAATGTATCAGCTATGTATTACAGGAAAATGATTTATTGGCTCATCTAGATGTCAAAGGCACATTACAGTATTTTGCACATATCCACAATAAACACTTATCTGATAAAGATATACAGGATTATCTTGATAAGATGCACTTAGATGTTACTTTAAATCAGAATGTTATGACACTTTCACTAGGAGAAAGACAGAGACTCTCTATCGCAACAGCGCTTGTAAGTAATCCACAAGTGCTTGTCTTAGATGAACCGACCGCTTCACTTGATCATGAGAATGAGATAGAAATCTATAATATATTAAAAGAATTAAGTGCGCATATGACCATTGTGTTGGCTTCTCATTCAGAAGAGGCTATAAAGTATGCAGATATTGTCTATACACTAGAAGATGGAAGACTGACATCTGATGGTTCTGTGATTCAAGAAGATATATGTGGACAAGGTGAAGTATCTCAGGTTGATCATAAGTTCTATAAAGAGTATGTAAAGGACTATGTGAAACATTATAGGTTCATGTATGTTTTGATGATGATGGTGTTTATTTTGTCTCTTGTATCTGGACAGATGATTCTTGGTATTATCAATCATTCAAGAGAACAAGGTATGCAGATGCTGATAGGACAATTAGAAAATAAGGCTATTATTACTAAGGATAAGCATAGTTATGTGGATCAAGATTATTCTCATTTCATAAAAATAGATGACAAGAATACGTTTCCTCTATATAAAATATATACTCAAATAGAAGGAGAAGATGTCTATCTTGTGCCTTATTTCAAGGATGATGATCTTTCTAAATATATAGATAGAAATATTCAAGAAACAAAGACAGGAATCTATATGGATAATGAGAGTTATTATCTGTTGAATCAGGGATTATCTGATAATAGAGTGAATTTAGATCTTTATATCACTGATCAAGAAGGAATGCATCAGACAACACATACATTTGATATCAATGGTGTATTTAGAAATAATAAAAAGGTTCATTATGTATCAAAGAGTCAAAGATATATCTATGTTCCGTATGCAATTCTTCAGGATATCTATAAACAATCAGAATGTACACCACGTTATATAGGTTATATCATCAAGACAGATACCTATGATGAATTGAATAAATTGGTAGACTATTATGAATCAAAAGGATACAGAATCAATGATTCATTTACTGATAGAGAAGCTATGAATAGTCTTGATTCATATTATAAGAATATGATGTTTACATTTGCGGGTGTGATTCTAGTTATTAGTGTACTTATTGATATTGTATTGGAATCTCATCTTCTTATGCAAAGAAAAAAAGAACTTGTACTTCTTTTGATATCAGGATTATTAAAAAAGGATTTACAAAGAATATCCATGATAGAAACATTGGGAAGTATATCTATAGTTGTAGTGAGTTCTACCCTTATTTCTGTTGTCATGTCTTGTATACTAGGTACTTTTGACATAATAACACTTTCTAGTATGACAGTTTTATTCATAGCTATCTTATTGATAGAACGAATGGTTCTTCAAAACAAATTCATTAATAAACTGAATATAGTGGATGAATTAAGAAGTGAGGTGCATTAAGATGATTGAAATCAAAAATTTAAATATATCATTTGGTGATAAAGTAATCTTAAACAATGCATCATTTCATACTTCTCCAGGTGTATTGACTATTATTAGAGGAAAGAGTGGTTCTGGTAAGTCTACTTTCTTAAAAGCCTTTCAATTCGCATATGAGTGTGAATATATTTATGAAGGACAGAGAATGGATGAATTAGATCAAGAGAGTAGACAACAGTTCATTTATGATCATATGGTCAATGTACCTCAGATTCCTTTGTTTATTGAAGGAATGACTATAGAGGAACATATTAAACAATTAGTTAAATTAGGTTATCAAAGAAATGGTATATATGAAGAAAAGTTTGGTATAGATTCTCTAAGAAAAAAATATCCTAGAAACTTATCAGGTGGTGAAAAGACAAGAGTCGCTATCTGTTTAGCTATTATGAGTCAGCCAGAAATATTGATACTTGATGAGCCTACAGCCGCTTTGGATGCATCCTATGCGATAGAAATGATTAAGTATCTAAAAGAGTATGCTGAAGAGGGACATTATGTGATTGTGGCAACTCATGATCAAAGGATGATTGAAGAAGCAGATGTGCTCTATAAGGTTGATCAAACACTTATTCTAGAAAAAGAAAATAAGAGGGAAACATCTCTTATATCACAGATACCACATAATCATAAATTATTTACTCTACGTTTTTCTCATCGTACGTTTAGAATAGTTATGAACATACTTGTTGCTTTCACAATGATTATATGTGCATATAGCTATAATATTTATGGACATTATAATGAATCTTATGAACAAAAAATCAATACGATTGCTTCGAGAGATTTAACTGTATATAAGGAAAAGATGAGTAATGACTATTATTCTTATAATGGTTCAGAATTTCCTATGACACAATCAGATTATAAAAAGATTAAATCTGTAAAGAATATTGAGAGTGTTAAATGGCGTTATGAAAAAGAATACAATGATGTTATGATACTTGGATTAGATACTGAAACTCAATTGAAATATCAGGAAGCAAAACTAACAGGAAAGAAATGTAATCAAACAATAAGTCTAGGAAGTATGCAGGTATATGGGGATGAAGATGATTATACAAATTTAACTGTAAAGCATAATGATAATAAAGGTGTATATATAAGTAATCAGTTATTATCTAATCAGGATGTTTCAGTTGATTCAATCAATATGGATGATCTTAAATTAAAGTTCTATTTACCTGTTCCTATGTATGATGCATCTGGTATAACACAGATGGGTATTGATTCAGAAGGTAGTGACTATGTGGATGTTAATACTGTCCTTGTGGATCTCGTAGAGGTAGAATTACCTGTAAGAGGTATACTAAAAGAAGGAACAGAAATAAGTTCAAATTCATATAATGGTACTGGCAGTATCTATGTCCCACGAAGTGTTGTAAATCAATATAGAAAGACATATCATGCAACACAATCAAAAGTATTATATGGTGTGCCTGGAGCGGAAGGGACTGATTATAAATACTATGAAGGATCATTACCTTCTACTTATACAATGAGTGATGTGGATCAGGTCGTTGTAGAAACACCTTGGAAACCAGGTGCTTATACTGTAAGAGTAGATAGTTTGAAGAATATTGATCAAGTCACAAAACAGTTAGAAAAGCTTGGTTTTAATGTAGAAGGTGCTTTTGTAGATAATAGTGCAATCAATAAACTTCTTTCCAACAATAAACAAGTATTAATGCAATTCATGATTATAGTATTTGTATTGTTGTATGGATTCTATTTCTACCTCAAATACCTCATTCTTAAGGAAGAAAAACAGACAAGAGATTTTCTATATAACTTAGGTTTTACTACTAAGAGAATAAGCAAGAGTTTTAGTCTTACTTATATCAAAAATTCTCTTATTTTAGCTGTTTTAGGAATAGTATTACTAGAAGTCTTTATAGAGTTTGTTATAAGGATACATATATATAGTTTGATTATACCTGTAACTAAAATGCTTATATTATTATTCTTTATGGCAGCATTCATCATAGAATTCTTTATTCCTACACTTATTCAAATGATTATGAAAAAATCAAAAGGGACTGTAATGAATAGGTAGTATTTATTACTATCTTGAGCGTTACAGCTCTTTTTTTCTTGCCCTTAAACCTTACTTTAGGGTTAAAATGAATGTAAGGAGGATATGTATATGAAGAAATTAGGATTTGGTTTAATGCGTCTACCATTACTCGATCAAAATGATGCAGGCAGCATTGATATTGAAGAAACTAAAAGAATGGTGGATACATTTCTAGAAAAAGGATTTACTTATTTTGATACAGCCTGGATGTATTGTGCCTTTAAGAGTGAGGAAGCGACTAAGACAGCTTTAGTAGAAAGACATCCAAGAGATTCATTTACACTAGCTGATAAGCTTCATGCAGGCTTTATTAAAACAAAAGAAGATAGGGATAGAATCTTTAATGAACAGTTAAGAAAAACAGGTGCAGGATACTTTGATTATTATCTCTTACATGATGTAGGAACAGATCATTATAAGAAATATACAGAATTGGACTGTTTCACATGGTTGAAGGATAAGAAAGAAAAAGGATTAGTAAAACATATTGGTTTCTCTTTCCATGATAATGCAGACTTATTAGAACGTGTCTTATCTGAACATCCAGAAGTAGAATTTGTACAGCTTCAATTGAATTATCTGGATTGGGAAAGTGAAGGTGTACAGTCTCGTAAATGTTATGAAACGGCAGTAAGACATCATGTCCCTGTATATTTCTTATAATGAT
>OLHA01000534.1_pt1 | contig 22304 bp, 22 predicted proteins | sample 1605961 | NCBI WGS metagenome assembly OLHA01 (sample SAMN03283288) | human gut metagenome | biome: human-associated habitat; material: feces | host: Homo sapiens | place: Peru | collected 2012
TTAATTGTCCAAGGTGTTAAATAGTTCGTCTTAACGTTATTCAATTTACAAGGTACAGACGATTCGGCTCAAGCGTTCGCTCGATTCGAACTCGTTTATTATATCACAGCAAATTGCCTTTGTCAAGAACTTTTTTGAAGTTTTTTCAAGGTTTTTCGCTGTTTTTGTGTCCTCCCGGCCTCTTTCGACGCCGTTCATCAGACAGCTTGCATATGATACCACCGCAAGACCCATTTGTCAAGCACTTTTTAACAAAAACCGACAGTTATTTTTGGATATTTTTACCAGAGGCAGGTGTGCACAATATGCGGACCACTTGTATTCTCAGCTTATACCTGCTATAATGTTTTCATCATACAGATAAGGAAGTGCCATAATGCACCAAGACCTGACCCAGGGAAATCTCCTTGGGGCTTATGAAATTCGCCTTGCCTATGATCGCGGGGAACCTTTTGCAGCAGCTATACAACATCGCCGACACTCTGATCGTCGGCCAGGCTCTGGGCCGCAACGCCCTGGCCTCCGTCGGCTCCGCATTTACCCTGATGACCTTTTTGACCTCCATTTTTCTGGGGCTGTCCCTGGGTGCCGGAGCGCTCTTCGCCATCTACCTTGGCAAAGGAGACCGGGAGCAACTGCGGCGGGCAGTGTTTCAGGGCTTTTGCCTGATCGGTGCCGTGACTGTGGTCATCACCGCATTGGTATTCCTCTTCGCCGACGGGATCCTCCGTTTTCTGCAAATTCCTGCCGAGCTTTACGACTCCATGCGGGTATACCTGCTCATCATCTTCATTGGTCTTCCCGCCACCTTCCTATATAACTTCTTTGCCAACCTCCTGCGCTCCGTAGGGAACTCCGTGACACCACTGTGGTTTCTTGGCATCAGCGCCCTGTTAAATGTATTCCTGGACCTGTACTTTGTACTGGTGCTCCACTGGGGGGGTGGCCGGAGCGGCCATCGCCACAGTGATTGCCCAATATGTATCCGGCCTCGGCATCACCGCCTACGTCTATCTTCGCTGCCGGGAACTGCTGCCGGAGAAACAGCACCGCGGTTTTGACCGCAAGACCCTTTCGGAACTGCTGGACCTTTCCCTGATGACCTGCGTCCAGCAATCCACCATGAATTTCGGTATCCTCATGGTCCAGCGGCTGGTAGACAGCTTCGGCCCCGTAACCATGGCCGCCTTTGCCTATCTGCCGGTCCAGGACTTCGGAAACGCTTTCTCCACCTTCATTGCCCAGAACTTTGGTGCCGGAAAGAAGGACCGGCTGAAGCAGGGCTTCCGCACCGCCACCGTCATCAGTGCTCTCTTCTCCCTGGTGATCTCCTGCCTAGTGTTTGTTTTCGCCAAGCAGCTCATGGGGCTGTTTATCCAAAAGGAAGAGGCAGACGTAATCAGTTGCGGTATCCGCTACCTGCGGATCGAGGGTGCATTCTATCCCGGCATTGGGCTGCTGTTCCTGCTCTACGGCTTCTACCGGGCGGTGAAAAAGCCGGGCATGAGCGTAGTGCTCACGGTCATCTCCCTGGGTACCCGGGTGCTGCTGGCCTATGCTCTGGCAGGGCCCATCGGAGAGATCGGCATCTGGATGGCCATCCCAATCGGCTGGTTCCTGGCAGATGTGACGGGATACGGGTACTACTGGAAGCAGAAAGCTAACATCTTGAGACTCGACAACTAATGATTTTTCAGCAGCCGTCTCACGCCAAGTCGGCTGTAATATATATGTTATATCGCAAGAAACGTCGCATAAAGCAAAACAATTCACACTAGTATTCAAATTTTTTTAGTTTTCCTGTTGCCGTAGCTGTACCGCCATTCGCAGGCAAAGAATTTTGTTGAAATTCCCACCCATCGTAGGCTGTACAATCCGAAACTTTTTTAAAACAACAGATAGTCTTTTAAGATTTATTTACCCCTTGTGAAAATCTGTCATAAACCTTTTTACTCACTAGATGTTATATTACTCCGTAACGGCGAAACCAGCGTTTCAGTCAAAGGCTTTTAAATTGTCTTCCACGCAAAACGGCGAGCGCTCTAAATCCTCTTTGCTTTCCATTTCCACCCCGTCTGAAGATGTTACATTTTCACTTTTATGTGTATTATCCCCTTTTTCAATTAAAAATGTCAGATACTTTTTATTGACAAATATTATTCGAATATGTTAGAATAATGTTGTGAGAAGGAGCTATCCCATACATAACAGAGTCAACTCGGTAATCTCAGAAAACAAATTGTAAAAAGGAGTGTCTCCAATGAAGAAAAATTTCTGCAAATTGATTGTCCTCTTTTTTGTCTTTACTCTTTTCGTCACAAACGTTTCTGCCTTGCCCATTGAACCTTACAGTGCTCCTAGTTCTTGCCCGTATTGTGGGGGTAAAACATTTTTATTCTTAAAAAATGGTATCACCGATGAAACTTTCACCGTCTCAAGTTGTGATGGAGCCCCCGGTCCGCATCTTCATGGATATTACATCTACTACACATTATATACCTGCCGCACTTGCCTATCTGAAGTTTCAGTTACCAATCGTACTGAACCATTTTGCCGTGCGGGCAATAACCGTAGTTTAATTGCTAAAGGAATCTGCAACCAGTATTGATGGTGAACCGTCATGAAGCCCAGACTTTCATTTTTTGTCCCATTGTTTTTTTGCCTTCTCACATTCTTCACCGGATGTACCCAAATAGTTACATCTGTGACCCCATCGCAAACAGCAGATGATTCACCAGAACTATGGATTGTTTCTGAAAAATCAACGTCAGATGGACTGAATTTTTTAATAAATGATTTGATTACGCAATTTCAGGGAGAAAACCCTAATGTCACTTTGAATCTGGAAATACTTCCGGTCTCAGAAGTTGACCGGTCCGCTTCATTAAAGCGAATCCGTAGCGCGATTGCGTCTGGTCATGGTCCTGATGTTTTTCTGCTCCAAACATCCACTCTGATTATCTCAGACGCGCCAACTGGTGGTTATTCCTATCTTCAGGTGGAACCATTATTCGCTGATCCAACCATAGCAATGAACCAGGGTCTATTTTTCGATATATCTAAATTTTACGAGAAAGATATGGCACTTCAAAAAAATGCACTCAATTCAAAAATCATGGACAGTGGTGTAATCGGGGCCTCTAGATATATACTCCCCTTAAAGTACGATGTGCCAGTGTTTTATGTCTTGCGAGATAGGCTTTCAAATACTAATCTTAGCGATGACTTTTTTCAAAAACCGATCGATCAATTGATGCATTACGCCATAGATTTACAAGATCATGTTCTATCATGCGGTGTTGAATATACCTCTTTGCAAGCATTCTACCCTTTGCGGGACCCCAATTCAAATAAACTTCTTCTTGATGCAGAAATCTTAACAAATTATATGGAACTATTTCAGCAGATAGAGTGTTTAGTTGGAACAGAGGTCGATCATAGGAATTCATTTATAATTCAATACTACTTGTTAGATTCAACGGTGAATTGCCCAATCCGCATCGGATATATGTCGGAAGCCTTGGATGCTATTTACATTGCCGCCGCACAAGAGAGCAAACTTGACATATATCCAGTCCATTCAATTCGCAACGAAATCGTTGCAAATGTAAAATATTATGGTGCTGTAGGTTCAAATTCTAAATACGCAAAAGTTGCCTATAGTTTTCTTTCAATGTTCCTAAGCGAATATGCTCAGTGGGAACAGTATCGTAGCAATTTAGGCTCCCATCAGTCCCCATTCTTACCCTCTAGAGGTTGGCCTGTCAGAAGTATTGGTTCTGTTTCACCTTTATGGAATGCATATCGAGAGAGTATCTGTAAAAATTCACTTATACAGCCCGACAATCTACACAAAGCTCTATTGGAATCCATGAATGTAGATGATTATTCGCTTCCTATTCTACTCCACCAGATTGATCAGGTAAGTTTCGGTTCATCCCATACGTATGCCTATCAAAAGATGCTTTATAGCCTAAATGATTACAATATGGGTGGAGTAGCTAATGAGGTTGATATCTCAGGATTAGCATTGAATTTTCTCAACAGTTGGAGTGATTGAATTTGACAAGTACATTTGTGCTCAGTCCTCTAAGCATAGTCCTACGCTTTACCTATTAGTTCTTATTCAAATTATACAGACTTTCCTATATAACCACTACACGAAGCAAGCACCCCCCTGTGGAGAACTTCCGCAGGGGGTGTTTCGTATACTCAGGTCCTTCTCAACGCATCGATGGGGTTCAGATTTGCGGCCTGGGTTGCGGGAAGCAGTCCGAAAACCACGCCGATCAGGGTGGAGAACACCACCGCAATCAGGATCGCGGGGACGCTGATGGCCACCGGGATCTGCATAATGGTGGAGATCAGCTCTGCCAGGCCCACACCGGTGAGAACACCGATGATGCCGCCGATGCTGGTCAGCACAGCCGCCTCGGTAAGGAACTGCAAGAGGATCCGTTTCTTCTTGGCACCGATAGCCTTCTTCAGGCCGATCTCACTGGTCCGCTCGGTGACAGACACCAGCATGATGTTCATGACGCCGATGCCGCCTACCAACAAAGAGATGCTGGCGATCCAGATCAGCTGGGTGTTGGTAGACTTACTCATGCTTTGCAGCTGCTGAGCCTGCTCCAGCATACCGGAGCTGCGGTAATCAAAGCCCGTATCCGTTCCGGTGATCTGGGTCTGGGTCAGGATATCCGCCGCCTTCTTGCCAACGGTTGCCATCACATCCGTATTTTTCACTTTGATGGCCGCGCTGGTGGGTTCGTCAAAGGTATAGATGCTGGGCCAGGCGCTGCTGGGGATATAGACGCTGCCGCCGCTGTCGTTGACATACAGGTTGTAGTCTCTGATGGAGTTGATGGTGGGAGTGAATTCCTTCCGGGCACCCACGACACCCACCACAGTAAAGACCTGCTTTCCATATTCCAGGCACTGGCCCACCGGATCCGCACCGTTGAATAGGGACTCCGCTGCGGTACTGTCCACCAACGCCACCATTCTGCAGTTCTGGAAATCCTTCTGGGTAAAGCCCCGGCCGGAACGGACCTGAAGTCCGTAGACGCTCATATAATGATCGTCCACACCGATCAGGTTGCCGTTGAAGGAGGTATTCTGATAATAAAATCCGTCCACATACTGGCGATAGGTGTACAGAGAAACCTCCTCCGCCCCGGAGATATCCTTCAGTTCCTGCCGGGTTTCCTCCGTAATCGGGCGAACGCAGTCCGGCACCTGATTCCAGCCCAGATCATACTGATTGCCGTTCTGGTTCAGCTGGATCGTGACCACATTGTTGCCTGCGCCAATGAGGTTCTGCTTGATCTGCTCGTTGGTGCCCTTGATGGTGGAAACAATGGTGATGATGGCGGCAATGCCGATGATAATACCCAGCATAGTCAGGACAGACCGGAGCTTGTGGCTCCAAATGCCCTCAAAGGCCAAATGAATATTTTCTACCATAGAAGCACCTCCTTAGTCCTCGTAGAGGGTTCTGTAGTCACCCAACTCCGTGGACGCCCCGACCTTAACATTTTTCCCATAGGGGAAGGCGATCTTGTCCTCAGTGGTGATGCCGGAGAGGATCTCCTTGTAGCTACCCCAGACGGTCTTGCCGGTCACTACGGTTCGCCTCTCCAGCTTGCCGTTGGGTCCCTGGACATAGACAGCATTCTCTCCGTTTTCTTTACGGATGAAAGCATTTGTCAGGTAAATTCCCCCTTTGTCATCGTTGAGGGAATAGCTGATGTTGACGTAGCTGCCTCCCACCAGGTCCGCGGACTCATCCACGAAGACATTGAATGGATAGTAGCTCACGTTCTGGTTGCCGTTTCCGTTGCCGTTGTTCGTGGGGTAATCACTGATGGACTCCACAGTGCCGGTATACATATTGCCGTTGCGGTAATCGTTGATGGTCACTTCGCTGCCGATGGCCAGCCTGTCCCGAACCAGCTCACTGACGGAGCCCACCACATAGTAGCCGCCGCCGCCGGAAACCTTAATAATGGGCTGCTTGGTCTCTCTGGCCTCTTCCTCTGTGAGGACAGAGACCACCTTGCCGTCCACCTCAGAGCGGACCTTGCCGTCCTTGGTCTCCCGCTGGGCGATGCTGTATTCCCTCTCGGCGACTTTGATATTGTACTCCACATCCAGGATGGTCTTCTGCTGATCCTCCCGCATTTTCACAATTTCCGCCAGGGTGTATACCGTTCCCTCCGGCACATCGGGCTCGTCAACGACGGTGCCGCCGTAGTCCACGGCATCCTTGGTGTAGTCGTTCACATTGGAAGCATCAAAGGGGGTAAAATAGTATCCGCTGTCCGTCAGATAGACGTGCATGCCGAAATAGACATAGGCGTAGGCCTTGGTATGGTCACCGTAGGCCTCCTTGAGGATCATATAGAAGTTGGTGATGCTTTCCCGCTCCGGCAGGGTAGGCGCCACAGGCGCTTCTCCCGGGTCCTTTCCGGCGGCAACAGCATCGTCATAGGCTTTTTTCGCCTCCAAGTAGGCCTCATAGGCAGAATCATACTCTGCCTTTGCGCTCCGGTAGCGAGCTTCCTCCAGGAAGGCCCCCACATCCCGGACCATATTGGCGGAGACACTGCCATCCTGCCGGACCCACAGGATCACAGGATCGTCCTTGCTGCTGCCGGATCCGCCGGACCAGGCAGCCACATCCGTATAGGTGGTATTGGGCAGATAGGTCTCCCCGGACTGGAAGACATCGTCGCCGCTTACATCCGGCGGAATATAGGTGCTGCCGCCCTGCTGGGGCGTATAGGGCTGGAGATTGTTGATCTCTGCCAGCCGGTCCTTTTCCTGCTGGAGCCGGAGCTTCAGCTGCTCCACCTTCAGCCGCTTCTTTTCCAATGCCAGATCCGACAGAGTGGAGTCGTAGGACATGAGCACATCATCCTTCTTGACCGTATCCCCAACCTTCACGTTGATCCCCGTAACGGTCTGCGTGTCTGAGAGCATAACGGTCTGGATATTGTCGGAACGGACCGAGCCATAGCTCTCCTGGCTGTCCCCCCAGTAGTCAGTCATACCGGCAATGTCAAAGGGATAGACATAGACGGGCTTTTGCCCGGAGTTGGCCGCCCCGGCGAAGATACCCAGGCCGATCGCCAGGGCTCCCAAAACGGAACCGCCGATAACAAACGCTTTCTTTTTATGCTTCATGAGAGGCTCCCCCTTCTTCCAATGTGGTGAAGAGCTCACCGTCCAGAATGTGATAGGTCTTCTTGGCCCACTTAGCCACATCGGAGTCGTGGGTGATCATCAGGATGGTCATGCCCTTGGCGCTCAGGCTGTCAAAAATTTCCATGACCTGTTTGCCGGACTTGCTGTCCAAAGCGCCGGTGGGCTCATCCGCCAACAGCAGCGCCGGATTTGTAACAATGGCCCGGGCAATGGCCACCCGCTGGCACTGACCACCGGACATCTGGTTTGGCAGGAAATGGATCCGGTCCTCCAGTCCCACCATTTTCAGGGCCTCCTCTGCCCGCTCCCGACGCTCCTTCAGGGGCACATCGGCATAGAGCAGCGGCAGGGCCACATTGTCCACAGCCTCCATCTTGGGCATCAGGTAATAGCTCTGAAATACGAAGCCCAGATATTTGTTCCGGATTTCCGCCAGGTTGTCATCGTTCAGATTCTGGAGGTTTTTGCCGTCCATCTCATAGGTGCCGGAAGTAGGCACATCCAGGCAGCCGATGATATTCATGAGGGTGGACTTGCCGGAGCCGGAAGGGCCCATAATGGCAATGTAGTCCCCCTTCTGGACCTCCAGATTTACGTTTTTCAACACCCGCACAGGCTCCTTGCCCTGCATATAATCCTTGCAGATGTCTGTCAGTTTTAGAATGCTCAAGGTGTCACCCCGCTTCCGTGAAGGAATCCACCACAGATTCCGGGTCCGCCTGGAGTTCTCCGGCGCTGTCCGCAGTCTCCGGAGTCTCCAGAGTCTGCTCCGGGTCCGTTTGGGCTTCCTCAGAGTTCATGGGGTCCTCCATACCGGCGTCCGCCATGCCTCCATCCGCCATACCGGCATCCATACCGCCGTCATCCATACCGCCGTCGGACATACCGCCATCCATGCCGGCATCGGGCGTCCCCTCGTCTTCCTCAGAAACAACCGGGGTATGGGACACCGCCACACCGGGCTTGCAAAGCTCCGCATCCGGGAAAGCGATATAGTCAGTTTCGCTGAGGCCGCCAGTGACATCATAGAGGTCCGTTTCCTCGTTGTATTCCCCCAGGGTAACGGTCCGCTTCTCCAGCTTGCCGTGGCTGCCCTCTGCCCAGACGTAGGCGCTGCCGTCATCCTCAAAGCAGATATAAGCGCTCTGCACCGGCACGCCGGAGACGGTGCCGTCGCCGCTGTCCCGCTGGAGATACAGGTGCTGGCCCATGATCAGGCCCTCCATGCCGTCCAGCTCCACGTAAAAATAATACTTGCTGGACTGGTTTACGGAGTCGGAGCTGCTGCTCATCATGTAGCCATTGTTGTCATTCTTCACCGGGTTTTCGTAGTCGATCTGGCTGACGGTGCCGGTCCAGGTCTTGCTGCTGTCCACCCGGGAGGTCATGAGGACCTTATCCCCCTGGCGCAGGGCGTTCTGCTGAAGCTCCCCAATGATGCCCTTGACCCGGTAGGCCCCTGCCTGCTGGATGGTGATATAGGCCGCAGGATTGCCCTGGCTGTCGGTGCCGTTCTCGTTGACGGACTGAATGCGGCCGGTAACGGGTGACGTGATGGTGGCATTGTCCAATAGCTTCCTGGCCTTCTCCAGCTCCGCCACTTTGGTCTTCATATTGAGCTCAGCTTCCTTCTTGCTGACCTGCAGGGACTGGATCTGGATGGTATACTGGAGCTTCCGGTCAGCGCTGGCCTTATCCCGGTCCCGTTCCAAATCGCCAATCTGGGTGTCGTAGTCCGACATGCTGGAATTCAGCTGCTCCCGCTCCAGGTCCAGCTTGTCCGCCGCCAGCTGCAGCTGGTCCGTGTCGTAGGTAAAGAGGGGATCTCCCTCTTTTACGTCCTGGCCTTCCTTCACAAGGAGCTCAGACACATCCTTGTCGGAATCCTTTTTGATCTCCGTAATATTTTCGGATACCACCATAGCAGAGAACTTATCCGTGGACGAGATCCCGGACAGCACGCTGACCTGCTGGACATATACGGCCGTCTTGTCGCTTCCGCAGCCGGCAAGAGAAGCCGCCAGGCAAACAGCCGCGCCAAAGGCCGCCAAACGTTTTTTATTCATATATTCATCCTCCTGTGGAGCAAATGGGGGCATCCGGCTTTTTTCCCGAAGGCCGCCTTTATACTAGCGATATCATACGAAACTCCCGGCAAAAAGTCAACCAGGCTGGGTTTAATCCTTTCTTAAGTTTTCAAAAACCGGGCCATCCCGATCAAGGACAGCCCGGTTGATTTTTATTTAGTACGCCACGCCCCAGTAGATCATCTTGCTGGCAGGCTTGCCGCAGCAGGCGCAGGTATCGCCCAGGTGCTCTTGCTGGAAGGGGATGCAGCGGGAGGACATTCCAGCCACTTCCTTCATCTTCAGCTCGCACTCCTGGCTGCCGCACCACATGGTCTTCACAAAGCCGCCGTTCTTCTCCTGGATCTCCTTGGCCTCTTCCAGGGAGTGGGCCGCGTAGATATGGTCTTCCAGATTCTTTTGGGCCCGGTCATACATGCCCTGATGGACCAGCGCCAGCTGCTCCGCCACGGCCTTTTCCAGGTCCTCCAGCTGAACGGTGACCTTCTCCCGATCGGTCCGGCGGACCAGGACGCACTGGTCATTCTCCAGGTCCCGGGGGCCGCACTCCACGCGCAGAGGCACACCCTTCATCTCGTACTCAGCGCACTTCCAGCCCATGGAGTTGTCGGAATCGTCCACCTTCACCCGGAACCCAGCCTGCTCCAGCCGATCCTTCAGCTGCTGGGCGGCCTCCAGAACGCCGGGCTTGTGCTGAGCCACAGGCAGGATCACCACCTGGACAGGGGCGATCTTGGGAGGCAGCACCAGGCCGTTGTTGTCACCGTGGGTCATGATGATGCCGCCGATGAGACGGGTGGATACGCCCCAGGAGGTCTGGTAGGGGTTGGTACGCTGATTGTTTTTGTCGGTAAAGGTGATGTCAAAAGCCTTGGCAAAGCCGTTGCCGAAGTAGTGGGAGGTGCCTGCCTGGAGGGCCTTCCGGTCGTGCATCATGCACTCGATGGTATAGGTAGCCTCGGCGCCGTTGAACTTTTCCTTTTCGGTCTTCTGGCCTCTGGTCACGGGCATGGCCAGCACATCCTCGCAGAAGTCAGCGTAGACGTTCAGCATCTGCTCGGTGAAGGCCTTGGCCTCCTCGGCGGTGGCATGCATGGTGTGGCCCTCCTGCCACAGGAACTCCCGGTGACGCAGGAAGGGGCGGCTGGTCTTCTCCCAACGCAGTACGCTGCACCACTGGTTATACTTCATGGGCAGGTCCCGGTGGGACTGGATGACCTGGGCAAAGTGGTCGCAGAACAGAGTCTCGGAGGTAGGACGGATGCACAGCCGCTCCTCCAGCTTCTCACTGCCGCCCATGGTGACCCAAGCGCACTCAGGGGCGAAGCCCTCTACATGGTCCTTCTCCTTTTGCAGCAGGCTCTCGGGGATCAGCATAGGCATGTAGACATTCTGCACGCCCACCTTTTTGAACTCGGCATCCATGATATGCTGAATGTTCTCCCAGATGGCATAGCCATAGGGCCGGTAGATGAAAATGCCCTTCACAGAAGAGTAATCGATGAGCTGAGCCTTTTTGCACACATCGGTGTACCACTGGGCGAAGTCCACCTCCATGTCGGTGATCTGCTCTACTTTTTTATCCTTTGCCATGTTTTTATATCATCCTCTCAGGTGTATTTCTTATGGAATCAGTCAATTTATTATACCACATCTGTCAAGCCTTTTCTTTGGTCTCCGGCATTGTTTTTTGACAGATTTTCTGGTATAGTAGTCCCAATAAACGTTGGAGGTCACACAATGAAATCCATTCGAGAAATTTATAAGATCGGTAAGGGTCCCTCTTCCTCCCATACCATGGGCCCAGAGCGGGCAGCGAAGCTCTTCCGGGGGGAAAATCCCCAGGCAGATGCCTTCCGGGTGATCCTCTACGGATCTCTGAGCAAAACCGGCGTTGGCCACGGCACAGACCGGGTCCTGCGGGAAACACTGGCTCCCCTGCCCACCCAGATCCTCTTCTCCGATGAGGACCTGCCGGATGCCCACCCAAACACCCTGGACTTCATCGCCCTGAAGGATGGCCAGGAAATCAGCCGCCTGCGGGTGGAGTCCATCGGCGGTGGTGACATCCGTATCCCCGGCCGGCCGGCAGACGACAGCGAGGAGATCTATATCGAGCACTCCTTCGCTGAGATTGCCGACTTCTGCAAGTGGCGCTATATCACAACCCTGAGCGACTATGTGGAGCTCAACGAGGGTCCGGACATCTGGGACTTCCTGCTGACCGTATGGAAGACCATGAAGCAATCCATCGAGGACGGCCTGAGCGCCACCGGCACCCTGCCGGGCGGGCTCAACGTGCAGCGAAAGGCCAGCTACCTTTATAATAAGACCGGCGGCTGCGACGCTCCCGCCCTGCAGGAATTTCAGAAAATCGCCGCCTATGCCTATGCCGTCGCCGAGCAGAACGCAGACAACGGCACCGTTGTCACCGCCCCCACCTGTGGGGCCTGCGGCGTTCTCCCCGCCGTCCTGAAATATATCCAGGACACTAAGGGCTACTCCGACGAGACCATTTGCCGCGGTCTCGCCACCGCCGGCATCATTGGCAACCTGACCAAGAGCAATGCCTCCATCTCCGGCGCCGAATGCGGCTGCCAGGCAGAGATCGGCACCGCCTGCTCCATGGCCGCCGCCGCCCTGGCAGAGCTCTACGGCCAGAACCTGGACCAGGTAGAATACGCCGCCGAGGTTGCCATGGAGCACCACTTGGGCCTGACCTGTGATCCCATCTGCGGCCTTGTCCAGATTCCCTGCATCGAGCGCAACGCCGTAGCAGCCATGCGGGCCATGAACGCCTGCAACCTGAGCTACTTCCTCACCGGCTCCCGGAATATCAGCTACGACATGGTTTGCCGGGCCATGCACGAAACCGGCATCAACCTGAACCGCCGCTTCCGGGAAACCAGCGAAGGCGGACTGGCAAAGATCTATGAACGGCGTGGGCGGAAGTAAAGTTTTTGTATCTCTTTCCTATTTCTATTTGACTTTTAAAAGTTTTTGGATTCTAAATGCAAAAACTCTTGAATTCTACATTCTTTTTGGATATACTATAAACTAGTTGAAAGAATGGAGGGATTTTTATGATGCCCCAGCGGCTCCAGCGTGAAGAATACCTGAAGAAGCTGATTGCCTTTCAGGATAAAAACATCATCAAAATCATTACCGGTATCCGCAGATGCGGCAAATCCACATTGATGGAGATTTTTCAGGATCATCTGCGCTCCACCGGTGTGGAGAATTCCCAAATTCTCCACATCAATTTTGAAGACTTCGACTATCGCCCTCTGCGGGACCCGGCGGCGCTCCATAGCTACATCACAGAACGCATGGCCAGGGATCGGATGACCTATGTGTTTCTGGATGAGATCCAGCACGTTCCTGATTGGCAGGATGTTGTAGACAGTCTCCACCTCCGAAAAAATTTAGACATCTACATCACAGGCTCCAACGCCTATCTGCTGTCCAGCGAGATCGCAACGCTGATTTCCGGACGCTATGTGGAGATCAAAATGCTCCCCCTGTCCTTCCGGGAATTTGTCAGTGCTACCGGTGGCGAAGCCAACCTGCCCAAGGCTTACCGCCAGTATGTCGAAAGCAGTTCCTTCCCCTATGCCCTGGCCCTTTTGGACCATCCGAAGGAACTGCGGGACTACCTGGAAGGAATCTACAATACGGTGGTCGTCAAAGACCTGGCCTCCCGTAAGAAAATCCCGGATGTGATGATGCTGGAAAGCGTGGCCCGATTTGTCTTCGACAGCATCGGCAGCCCTATTTCCACAAAAAAAATTGCGGACACCATGACCTCCTCCGGCCGTAAAATCGACGTGCGCACTGCTGAAAAATATATGGATGCCCTTCTGGAGAGCTTTATTCTCTACCAGGTCAGGCGCTACAATGTCCGAGGCAAGCAATACCTAAAAACTCTGGAAAAATACTATGTTGTGGACATCGGGCTGCGATATATGCTTCTGGGCAGCCGCTCCACTGATGTGGGTCACATCCTGGAAAACGTGATTTATCTAGAGCTTCTGCGCCGAGGTTTTGAGGTTTCTGTAGGAAAAATGGACGACCTGGAAGTAGACTTCGTAGCCGTAGACCAAAAGCAGACCATCTATTACCAGGTCGCCGCCACCGTCCGGGACGAAGGCACCCTAAAACGTGAACTGGCCTCCCTGCAAAAAATCAACGACAATTACCCCAAATTTATTCTGACCCTGGATGAAGACCCAGACGCGGACTATGAAGGGATCCGAAGGATCAATGCGCTGGAATGGTTGATGGGGAGAGAATGATTTTTCTTTCTCCCTCGCAAAATTTACACCCCCTGTTGTAGGGCTCACCGCGAGCTACTACCAAACAGGGGGAATTTTTATGCACCCAGCAAAAAAACGGACCGGTATACGGATACCCACGAGGATCCTGGGGTCCCCGTCCATGGCTATTGAAGCGTTCTCCGAGAACGGTCTATACTCATCCCGAGGGATGCAGGCTATGAAAGAGTATAAAACGGTCAAGGAGGTGTGTGCTCTCACCGGGCTCACACGAAAGCATTTGTATTATTTCCATCACGAAAATGTGGTCCAAGCCGCGGCATACGCCAATTACTCGGTAGAAGGAAACGACGGCTACAAGCTGTATGACGACGCTGCCGTCGAAAAGCTGCAAGAAATCGCGCTGTATTATCAGCTGGGGCTGAAACGCAATGAGATCCGGGATATCATGCTGGACCCGGAGTATGATGTCCACCGTGTTCTGGAAAAAATATTGTCCCAGAAGATGACTGAAAAAGAGAAAATCCAGCGCCAGATCCGCATTCTCAACTATCTGGAATTCGTAGGCATCCAAAAGGGTCTTGCCGACGTTCTCAAAGGGGATGTCCCGGAAGCATTGGAACTCAGCCCCTGGATGGGGGTATAAAAAATAGGAGGAATCCATATGAAAAGAGTATTCATCGCCATTGTCACCATTGCGCTGTTGTTGACAGCCTGCGGAAGCAAAAAGCCCGTGGAAACCATACCTACCGAGACCGAAGCACCTACCAAAACGGTCGAAAAAGTCACAGAACCCGCAGTAACCGTTCAGACACCAGCCGTCTCTGACGAGCCCACCGCCGAAGAAACAGAGCCAACTCCCAGCACAGATGAAGCCATTCCGGAAACAACCGAAAACCTTGTCGACGGAATGCGCCCCGAATTCAAGGAAGCCATGGATACATATGAGGCCTTTTACAACGAATACTGCGATTTTCTGAGCAAATACGCCCAGAATCCCACAGATTTCTCCCTCCTGGGCCAATACGCCGGGATGCTGTCGAAGGCCGGAGAAATGGATGCCGCTTTCAAGAAATGGGACGAAGACGACCTGAACAGTGCGGAGCTTCAGTATTATCTGGAAGTAAACAGCAGAGTTTTGCAGAAGCTGGCAGGCGTGATGAGTAAATAGAGCAAGGGCTCTAGTGGAAAATATCAACAATTTCCACTAGAGCCCCTTGTGCAAACAGGCTAAAAATATCATAGTCAGTTTAAATCGCTTGCATTGATTGAAACGCCACTGTAAAATAGGGTTGTTCTCAGCACGCCCAGTCTGAGAGGGAGGAAAAAGATCATGGAAATCCTTGCGCTGTAAAAACGTCTGAGAAATGTTTTGAGTATTTCCCAAAAGAGAGAAAGAGGTGGAAAAATCCATGAAAAAAGCAGAATTTAACAAGGATCACAAAAAGAAATTTATCATTGCAGCAGGTTTCGCCACTGCGATTTTGGTTCTCATTGCTTTATTCCTGCTTTTACTGTTCAAACCAGCAAAAAAATCTGAGCCTTCCATTATCACTACATCTACACTTGAAAAAATCCTGACGGTAAGCGATCTGTCAACATTCGAGGCCATATACAATGGGATTGCAAAGGTGGCAAATCCAGACGATGCTCAAAAAATCGATTATTATGTATCGTATGACGCAACAGTCAAAGCCGGTATTGATTTTGAACAGGTTGAAATCTCCGTTGATAACACGGCAAAAATCATTTCAGTAAAACTACCGGAAATCAAAATCACGGACATTACTGTAGATATTGGGTCTATGGACTACATTTTTATAAACGATCACGCGAACACAGAAACAGTGTCAGAAGAAGCGTATAAGTGGTGTATAAATGATGTCACTGACGAGAGTACCCATGAAAATGCAATATATGAACTTGCTGAACAGAATGCAAAAAATATCATAGAGGCCTTGATTCGCCCATTTGTGAGCAGTTTTGACACTGAGTACCAGCTGCAAATAGATGAAGGAGGCAGTCAAAAATGAAAAAATTGATTTCCATTATTCTCTTGGTAGCTATGTGTCTGTCTCTTGCAGCGTGTTCCGATTCTAAGTCAAACGATAATGCAAAACCGCTGGAACCTCAGGTTACGCAAATGAAATACATATGCGAACTGGCAACAATGCAATGCTACTATCATAATGTTGCAAAGTATTTTGAAAAGGATGCCTCCGGAGCGCTGTGGTGGAAAAAAGACCGGAAATTTTGGGTTGAATACTCCGGCATTGTTACGATTGGGATTGACGCTTCTTTGGTGACGATGACCATTGATGGTGATGCCGTAACAATCACCATACCGCCCGCCAAAGTCTTTAAATGTAAAGTGGATGAAAAGACTTTGAGCATGGACTCCTTTATCGTTGCTCGGGATTCTGCCGCCGTTGAAGCAGAGCACCAATCTGAGGCATTCAAAAGTGCTCAGGCAAAAATGCGGGAGGCCGCGGAAAAAGATACCGCACTGTTGGCAAGTGCGCAGCAGCGCGCACAGAAGCTGTTAGAAGACTATGTGACCAACATCGGAAACAGCATTGGAAAAACATATACGATCAAATGGGTTTATATCAGTGATGAAACTGATACAAGCACCGGTAGTACCGAAAGCTGAATTTCTGTCATACCAGCATTGCCAGATGCGCCCCCCAGCGCTGCCTATAAACTCCCACACTATTGCGAACCCGCAGGGCTGTTCTCCTTCCACCGGGTAAACAGTCCCTCGGCGGATTTCAGGAAGTCGTAGGATATTGTCACCGTATCCTCGGTATCCGCTCGGTCTTCCGGGAAAATGGGATAGGGGTTGCAGCCGCCGGATAGGACGCCTACATCCTCCTTACTGAAGGAATTGCCGCAGTTCTGGCAGACCACGTGGTCACCCTCTTCTTGGAAGTAGGCTTTCCGGGAGCCGTTGCATACCTGGCAGGTGTTGAAGGCTGTGCGGACGGTGCCGTCGGCATCCTTGGCGGCCAGGACCTCCATATTCAGGCCGTCCAGGGTAAAGGAATATATCTGTATCTTTTCGGAGAGCTCCGAGACGGGGATCTCCAGGGCCCCATCCCCGGGAATCTCGGCGGATGGGGCCTGTTTGCTGCCGCAGGCAGTGAGCAGCAGAAGGACCATTGGGATCATCAGCAAAAAACGTTTCATATAGGTCTCCTTATTCAGTAACGGTAATGGTGCCGTGGATCATGCCCATCCAGCAGCTGTAGGAATAGGTCCCTGGGGCAAGAGGGGTGAAGGTGAGGGTATTTTCCCCGGGCTGAAAGGTCAGGTTCAGATCAAAGTCCCGGCTGAGCATTCGGTTGTTGCAGCCGTTGATTTCGTCGGCATCCGCCTGAATGGTCCACCGGACAGGGACCCCGGCAGCAACCTGAATATTCGGGTAGTTGCCGGAAGACAGACTGCTCTCCACCACCTGGACAGCTCCTTCCATCCGGGCCTGGTCCAAGTCCCCGCTCTTGGGCTGAACATGGGACAGGCAATGGAAAATGGCCAGGCAGGCCAGCATCCCGGCGGCCTTTCCCCCTCTGGGAATGGGGAGCTTCCAAAGAAGCAGGGCACAGCACAGCAAGGCCGAGAGATCGAGCAGCAGGTCTGGGGAGAACAGCCCCGTCAGGCTGCCGCCCTGGCTCAGCATAGACAGGCCAAAGACGGCGATGAGCACCGCGCCTCCCGAAAGCACCGCTCCCGTGAACCGCCGCCCCAGCCAGGCGGCCAGGGAGCCAAAGCCCAGAAGCAATGGCAAGGTCCCCAGGCAGAAGCAGAGCATACTCAAAGCTCCCCTCACCGCACTGCCGCTGGCCAGGGCCAGCAGGAGCATACTTTGCAGAGGACCGCAGGGCATGAAGCCATTCAAAAGCCCCACCTGGAAGGGTGTCAGTCCTCTGGGCCGGGAGATCTTCGGCAGCCACCGGATCCTGGGCAGAGGCGGCAGCAGGGACAGCATATTCAGCCCCATCAGGAGCATGGCGCCTCCGGCCAGCAGCTTGATGGCCCCCTGGAAGCCGTAGCTCAGGCCCCCAACAGCCAGCAGTCCGCCGACCCCACCCAGGATGGCACCCAGAACCACATAGGACAAAAGCCGCCCCAGCTGATATTGCAGCGTGGGCCCAAGAGGGGTCTTTTGCTTTTTGACTCCCGTCAGGCTCTGACTCAGGCCAATGCCGCCGCACATGGCCACGCAATGGACCGACGTCATGAGCCCCGTAACGAAGAGCATACCATAGCCCATGTTCCCCTCCGCCAGCTGGGAGGGCACCAGGACATTGAGAATTCCAGAACGCTCCAGCAGGAAAAAGAGGCCCCACAGCGCCAGCAGCTTCCCGGCGAAAGCGCCCAGCTCTCTTCCCGGCGGGGTCAGGGATGCACCGTAGCCCACAGATATGACCGCCTGGCACAGAGCCTCCGGGCAGGTCTCCCCCGGGTCATAGGTGATTTCCGCCCGGGCCTTGCCCAGGTCCACCTGGACGGTCCGGACCCCCGGCTGCTCACGAAGACAATCTTCGATCCGCTTTGCGCAGAGCTGGCAGGTCATACCCCGGAGAAAAATAACGCATTGTGTGTTTCTATCCGTAATTCCATCATCTCCAAATACTTACTAAGTTAGTAGGCTATGATTATAAAAAAAGAGCCCCTGTTTGTCAAGGGCTCAAATATGAATTTTTATCCGTGATGGTAGATTCGCTTATCCAGGGCGAACACCCGGCTGCTGAAGCTGCCTTCCGCCACCGAGGGCAAGAGCTCCGCATAGATCTCCATCCGGCTGTCCACCATGTCGATGTAGCTGAGCAGCTCCGCTTCGGCAAACATGGGCTTTACCGCCGCGCCGTATTCCGGCTCTCCGTGGTGGGATAGGATCATGTGCTGCAAGAGAAGACTCTTCTCCTCCGGGGTCCCAAGCTCGGCGCAGACCTGGGCCACCTCCTGAGCGCCCATCACCAGATGGCCCAGGAGCTGCCCCTTCACGGAGTAGTCCGTCACGATGCCTAAGTCCGAGAACCGGAACTCGATCTCCTTGGCAAAATCGTGGAGCAGGGTCCCCGTCAGCAGCAGACTCCGGTCGATCACGGAGGCGTACTGCCCCGACAGAAAGTCAGCCATGGCCATCATGTTGGCAGTGTGCATCAGCAGCCCCGACAGGAAGCTGTGATGGACGCTTTTGGCCGCCGGGATGCTGGCAAAGGTCTCCAGATGCCGCTCCAGCATGGTCCTCGCCACCTGGCGGTAGTCGGGATCCTCCATGGAGTCCACCAGTGCGCGGACCTTGCGGACCGTCTCGTCCTTGTCGATGGGGGCAGCCGCCACCAGCCGGACGGTATCGCAGTTGTCCTCCGGCAGGGCCATGCGGATATTGGACAGGGACAGCTGGGGATTCCCCTTGAATTCGGACACGTCTCCCCGGATTTTAATGATTTTCCCCACATCCTCCTGGGTGCCCACCGGCCCGGCGTAGTCCCAGACCTTCACATCCATGGTTCCGGTCTTGTCCGCGATCACCGCGCTCAAAAAAGGCTTGCCGTTGGAGGATATCTTCTGGTAGGCCTCCTTTAAGATATAAAACCCTTCCACCTTATCCCCAGGCACCATGTCCTTCACATTCTTGTTGTATTCCATAGAGAGCTCCTTTGGCGTTTTTATCTATTATACAGCGGTGAGATGGATTTTACAAGCGTTTCCCACCACAAAGCCAAAACAGAGCAGCCCCTGCCCTCTCCTGCTTGGAGAGGGTGGACCGGGCGTAGCCCGGGACGGGTGTGGAGGGGACCCCTGACGCATTCGTCCGGGCTGCGTTGAACGGTTTAGCCTGAAAGGTTGAATTGTTACGTCTTAAATCAAGCACAAGCAAATTTATAGCGGCTCCCCTCCACACCCGCCGCCTGCGGGCGGCACCCTCTCCAAGCAGGAGAGGGCGGGGAGCAGCACCGGCTGGATCTGCCGCCCCTGGAGGGCGGCTTTTACCGTCTCCGGGATCGCCCCGAACTCCGCCACCAGGGACCAGGGCTTCTTCTCCCAGTCGTCCTGCCGGAAGGGGACGAAATAATAGTGCTTTCGCCCCAGCAGCCGCCCGATGTTCTCCGCTGCGCCGGATAGTCCGTCGTTGGTGGACAGAGCGATGACCACCGGCCGCCCGTTTCTCAGGTGGCTCTTGGCTGCCATGGTCACGGGGCCGTCGGCAATGCCGTGGGCCAGCTTGGCCAGGGTGTTGCCGGTGCAGGGGGCAATGAGCAGCAGATCCAGGAGCTTTTTGGGCCCGATGGGCTCCACTTGGGGAATATCCGTCAGGGGCGGACACTGGCAGATCTCTTCCGCCTGTTGCATAAAATCGGCGCTTTTTCCGAACCGGCTGTCCGTGCCGGCGGAAGCGGCGGAGAAAATGGGGACAAGGCGGTATTCCTTTGCCAGCTGCTCCATGACCGGGAACACCTGGGCGTATGTACAGAAGGAGCCGCACAGGGCAAAGCCGATGGTCATACCTTCTCCTCCTTCCACAGCCGACAGACGGTCTGGGCCATGAGCCTGCCGGAGGAGAGGGGAGCCAGCTTCCCGGGCAGACCCCTTGCCCAGAGGGCCCTGGGGTCCCCAATGCCCCGGCGGGAGGCCAGATCCACCAGCAGAGCCCCGCAGGATTGGGTGTCCGCCTCCGAAAGAAGGGGTTCCGGGGCGGTGTTGAAGACCAGTTTGACGCCTGGGAGCGCCGCCAGCATTTCCCCTCGGTCCATGGCCTTGTAGCCCAGGGCGGCCAGCAGCCCCCGGTCCTTGGGATTCCGGGCGAAAACACAGACCTCCGCCCCAAGGCTTCTCAGGTGACGGCCCAGGCATTTCCCGATCCGGCCCCAGCCCAGGATCAGCACGGGCAGCCCCGCCAGGGTCTCCTCCAGCCGTTCCCCGGCCAGGCGGAGGGCGCAGCGGGCGGTGATGTCGGCGTTCCGGGCGGCGTAAATGGGGTCCTTGAGCAGGTCGTGGGCCCGGAACCCTTCCGGAACCCCGGTCAGATTCCCGCCAAAGATCCGGCAGCCCACCGGGAGCCGATCCCAGGGAATCTCCACAGCCTGGGGAGTGGGCACATCCAGCATCAGGCCGGAAATCTCAGGGGATGGCTCCCGGCAGAGGGAGAAGCCCGCCGCTTCCAGCTCCTGGCAGGCGGCCAGAGCGGCGGGGGTGGTCACAAGGCAACAGAGTAAAGGCATACGCATTCCTCCTTTTGGCCCAGAATATGCGCCTCTTTGGGGGAAGGTGCATAAACCACTTGATTTTTTCTCTGGATTTCGTATAATGGTTACAAGAGGTGAAGTATATGCAGAGATTGGGTTTTATTCATGATATGCTGGACGTGAAGGTGCTGATCCTGTTTGTCATGTCCAAGGTGAGCTACCCCGTGAACGTCCAGCAGATCTATGAACTGTGTTATCAGGATGACTGCCTCAGCTATTTCGACGTCTGCACCGCCATCCCGGAAATGGTCTCCAGCGGTCACCTGAAGGAATTGGAAAACGATACCTACGAGATCACCGACAAGGGCCGGGCGGACTGCGCCCTGACGGAGGACTCCATCGCCTACACCGTCAAATGCAAGGCCGAAAACGCCGTGTCCCGGTTCAACCGCCAGGTCCGCCGGTCCAGCTACATCAAGACCCAGGTGATCCCCCGGGAGAGCGGAGACTTCTCCGTCATCATGGCCCTGGACGATGAGGTGGGCAACCTGATGACTCTGGAGCTGGTGGCCCCCAATCAGCGCCAGGCCCTTCGGCTCAGCAAGCTCTTCGAGCAGAAGGCCGAGAACCTGTACAGCCTGACCATGGCAGAGCTCCTGGATGAGGAGGAGAAATCCGAGGGGTGACCTTGTCGAATCTGCCGAACCGTGGTATAGTATTACTACACCGGAAGACCGGTGGATACGAAAGGAGCTGCCGATTATGAAGTTTCAGTACAGCGAAAAGAAAGTGAAGCTGCCCGAGAATGTCCACGCCTATGCCGAGAAAAAGGTTATGAAGCTGGCCCGGTATTTTGAGGACGACGCGGAGGCACTCATCGTATTTTCTGTAGAGAAGAATCGGAATAAGGCAGAGCTGACCGTTCACGGAGCAGGCACCTGGTTCCGTGCCAGCGAAAGCACCTCCGATATGTTCGCCTCCATCGATGCCGCCATCGGCACCATCGAAGGCCAGATCCGCAAGAACAAGACCCGCTTGGCCCGCCGTCTGCGGCAGGATGCCTTTACCCGCACGGTAGAGGAGACCTCCTTCGCCCCGGAGCCGGAGGAGGGGGAGATCGTCATCACCAAGCAGAAGCACTTCTATATGCGTCCCATGACCAGGGAGGAGGCCGTGCTCCAGATGGAGCTGTTGAACCATTCCTTCTTCGCCTTCCGGGACCAGGACAACGGCGGCAGCTTTGCCATTGTCTATAAGCGCAACGACGGCGGCTACGGCCTCATCGATGACGCGCAGTAAAGGATCTTCCATCCGGAGCCTTCGGGCTCCGGATTTTTGCGTTTTCGGAAAAAAGTCCTTGACAAATCAGGATGGCTGTGATAACATACACAGGCTGTCACCGAGCAGCACAGAAATGTGTCGAAAATTTGAAAATCATGTAAAAAAGTGCTTGACAAATCTTCGGAGCTGTGATAGTATTTAGAGGCTTTCAGCAGAAAGCAGTCTGTACCTTGTAAATTGAATAACGTTAAGACGAACTA
>OLHA01000537.1_pt1 | contig 22256 bp, 21 predicted proteins | sample 1605961 | NCBI WGS metagenome assembly OLHA01 (sample SAMN03283288) | human gut metagenome | biome: human-associated habitat; material: feces | host: Homo sapiens | place: Peru | collected 2012
CACAGCCTGAGGGAACTCTTCAGACACAGCCTCGGAAGTCCCGTCCGTGCTGCCGTCATCCACCAGATAGACAGAGAAAGACCACGAGTCGTCCCCCTTCATGGAATCTATCTGCTGGTAGCAATTACGCAGGCAGGCGAGAGTTTTCTCCCGCCTGTTATGAACTGTAAGAAGTATTGCAACTTTCTGCATTATGAATCAAGTTTTAAGACAGCCATGAACGCGCTCTGAGGCACCTGCACGGTACCTATCTGACGCATACGCTTCTTACCTTCCTTCTGTTTCTCTAACAGTTTACGCTTACGGCTGATGTCACCACCGTAACATTTTGCCAGCACGTCTTTTCGCATTGCTTTTACTGTCTCGCGGGCAATTACCTTGCTTCCGACAGCTGCCTGGATCGGAATCTCAAAAAGCTGTCTCGGTATCTCATCCTTGAGCTTCTCGCACATCTTCCTTCCGCGCTCTGCGGCACTGTCGGCATGCACGATAAATGAAAGTGCATCAACTTCTTCCTTGTTGACAAGGATATCAAGCTTGCAAAGCTTGGACTGTACATAACCCTTAAGCTCATAATCAAACGAAGCGTAACCTCTTGAACGCGACTTGAGCGCATCAAAGAAATCATATATTATCTCATTGAGCGGAAGCTCATATTTTAGAAGTGCTCTCGTTGTCTCCATATATTCCATTCCAAGATACACACCTCTTCGCTGCTGACACAGCTCCATTATCGGCCCGACAAATTCGGTAGTCACCATAATCTCTGCCGACACAACAGGCTCCTCCATGAACTCTATCTCCGATGGGTCCGGAAGATTGGACGGATTGGTAAGCTCCATGACCGTGCCATCAGTCTTATGAACCTTATAGATAACGCCCGGTGCAGTTGTCACAAGGTCAAGGTCATATTCACGTTCAAGTCTTTCCTGTATGATTTCAAGATGTAACAGTCCAAGGAAACCGCATCTGAAGCCGAAGCCCAGCGCAACCGATGTCTCCGGCTCATATTGAAGCGAAGCATCATTGAGCTGAAGCTTCTCAAGCGCATCACGAAGGTCTGCATAATGTGCACCGTCAGCCGGATACATACCGCAGTATACCATAGGATTGACCTTCTTGTATCCCGGAAGCGGCTCGGCACAAGGCCTCTCGGCATCCGTAACCGTATCTCCAACTCTTGTATCGCGCACATTCTTGATACTTGCAGTTATATACCCAACCATTCCTGCTGTCAATTCATCGCACGGTATAAACTGTCCTGCTCCGAAATAGCCTACCTCGACAGTGTCGAATTCTGCTCCTGTAGCCATCATCCTTATCTTGGTGCCCTTCTTAACCGTGCCCTCCTTGATACGGCAGAACACGATGACTCCCTTGTAAGGGTCATAGAGCGAATCAAAGATAAGTGCTGCAAGAGGGTTGTCCTTCGAGCCCTTAGGTGCCGGAATCTTATGCACAACAGCCTCTAATACCTGCTCGATATTAATTCCGTTCTTGGCTGAGATAAGCGGTGCGTCATGTGCTTCAAGCCCTATTACATCCTCTATCTCATCGATTACTCTCTGCGACTCAGCACTTGGAAGGTCTATCTTGTTGATAACCGGTATGACATCAAGGTCATGGTCAAGCGCAAGATATACATTCGCAAGCGTCTGCGCCTCAATGCCCTGCGTTGCGTCAACGATGAGCAGCGCGCCCTCGCAGGCGGCAAGGGAGCGGGAGACCTCGTAATTGAAGTCGACGTGTCCGGGAGTGTCTATAAGGTTGAATTCATAGTCCTCGCCGTTTTTTGCGCGATAATTCATCTTGACGGCGCGGGCTTTTATCGTTATTCCTCTTTCGCGCTCAATATCCATATTGTCAAGAAGCTGCTCCTCCATCTCGCGCGAAGAAACGCTCTGCGTCTTTTCGAGAAGCCTGTCCGCAAGGGTGCTCTTGCCGTGATCTATATGGGCTATTATTGAGAAGTTGCGTATGTTTTTCTGATTTGCCATTGATACCTGTCCTTTGCGGAGAATTTTATATAACAAGAGTATTATATCACGCCCGCATCGGTTTATCAAGTATTTTTTGGCGGGCGGGGTTGATAATTGCTCCGGACTGTGGTATATTGTTATTATAAACAAAAACACATGGGGGCATTATGGCAGAGAGAAATATAGAGATAGTCAAAAACTACGATCCTGAGGTCGGAGCTGCAATGGAGGCGGAGCTTCTCCGTCAGAGAAGGGGCATTGAGCTGATCGCCTCGGAAAATTTCGTTTCGGAGCCCGTTATGGCGGCGATGGGATCGATACTGACGAACAAATATGCCGAGGGCTTCCCCGGAAAGAGATATTACGGCGGCTGCGCCTGCGTTGATATTGTTGAAAACATAGCGAGAGACCGCGCGAAAGCGCTCTTCGGTGCAGAGCACGCAAACGTCCAGCCGCACAGCGGGGCGCAGGCAAACCTTGCGGTCTATTTTGCGCTGCTCAAGCCCGGCGACACCGTTATGGGAATGAGCCTTGCCGAGGGTGGTCATCTGACGCACGGCAGCCCTGTGAATATGTCGGGAATGTATTATAATTTCGTCCCTTACGGCGTTTCCGCGGAAACGGGACGCATAGACTACGACGAAATCGACCGTCTGGCGCACGAATGTCACCCGAAGCTGATAGTCGCAGGTGCGTCGGCGTATCCGAGAACGATCGATTTTGAGAGAATTTCAAAGACGGCAAAGGACGTCGGTGCTTATTTTATGGTTGATATGGCGCATATCGCGGGGCTTGTTGCGGCAGGGCTTCACCCCTCGCCTTTCCCCTATGCGGACGTCGTAACGACAACGACTCACAAGACCCTCCGCGGTCCCCGCGGCGGGATGATCCTTTGCAAAGCAGAGCTTGCAAAACAGATAGATAAGGCAATCTTCCCAGGCACACAGGGCGGACCGCTTATGCACATAATCGCAGGGAAGGCGGTGTGCTTCGGAGAGGCGCTCAAACCCGAATTCAGGGACTACCAGAGCCGCATAATAAAGAATGCAAAAGCGCTTGAAAAGTCGCTTGTGGCCGAGGGATTTTCGCTCGTTACGGGCGGAACGGACAATCATCTCGTCCTTGTAAACCTTATCGGCACGGGCGTGACGGGCAAAGAGCTCGAGCGGCGACTGGACGAGGTTGGCATAACCTGCAACAAAAACGCCGTTCCGGGCGATCCGGAAAGCCCGTTTGTCACAAGCGGCATCCGCCTCGGTACGCCTGCGGCAACGACAAGAGGACTTTGCGAAGAGGATTTTGCTCTCATCGGAAAGCTCATAGCTCTTGCGACGTTCGATTTTGAAAGCTCCGCAGATCATATCCGCGCGGAGGTCGATAAAATCTGCAAGAAATATCCGCTTTACGAGGATTGATCCGCCGTCGGAGCCGGGCGGATATTGTCGGTTTCTGTCGAAAGCAAATGACGCAGGCAGGAGCTCGGTTGTTTTGGAAAAATCGTTGAATTGAGGTTTTGAAATATGTCGGATAATGTCGAAATCGTGCGAAAAATTACCGAAACGCTGAAGGCGCGCGGAGAGGTGTTCTGCACAGCCGAATCGTGTACGGGAGGGCAGATCGCCAAGACCGTAACCGATCTTGCCGGCGTCTCCTCGGTATTTTTCGGCGGGGTTGTGTCATATGCAAACGAGATAAAGGAAAAGCTGCTCGGCGTGCGCCGTGAAACGCTTGAAAAGTTCGGCGCAGTATCGGAGCAGACGGCGGCGGAGATGGCAGCGGGCGCTGTCAGCGCGCTGGACGTTGATTTTTCCGTCGCGGTGACGGGAATCGCAGGGCCGGACGGCGGCTCGGAGAAAAAGCCCGTCGGGCTGGTTTATATCGCCTGCGCAGACAAAAAAGGCAATGTAAAGGTTGCAAAAAATCTCTTTTCGGGCGACAGAAAAGCCGTCAGAGACCAAACGACAGAGACAGCCCTGCGTATGCTGGTTGATTTTGTCGGATAAGCGCAAAGAAGCGCAGAATGTTTATAACTTTGTGGAAAATGGGGAAAACTCCATTAAATTCCATAACGCTCGGAAAGGAGACCGCAGATGGCGAAAAATGAAAGCAAGATACTTTCTCCGGACGCTCTTGCGGACATAATATCGTCCGGAAAAGCCGAAACGCTTGTGTTTTTCGGCGAGGAGGATTACCTGAAAACCGTCTGGACGGAGAGAATTGCAAAAGCCGTAATGACGGCAGAGGGCTTTGACGTTTTCAACCGTTTCTCCGTCTCGTTTTCGGATGAAAAAAGCGGACTTTCCTCCCTTACGGACGCACTTTTCGCCGCGCCGATGATGCAGGATATGACGCTTGTCGAAGTCGGCGATCTCGGCGCGATTGCGGGGAAGCCGTCGTCGGTCGAGGCGCTGGCGGGGGTCATCTCCGGGGGCGGAGGAGACGCATTTACAATATTGAATTTCCGCTCGGACGAGCTTGAAGCAGACTACCGTTTTGAGCAGTCTGCGCTTTTCAAAAAGCTCTCGCCTTTCTGCAAATTTGTAAAGTTTGATTTGCTTTCGTCCGGCAAGCTTATTGCTTGGGCGAAGAAACTCATTGCGGGGAAAAACGGTTGCCTGTATCTGACGGATGAAGCCGCCGCCGCTCTCTGCGAGCTTTGCTCCGGACGAATGCTCGCCGTTCTCTCCGAGACGGAAAAGCTGGCGGCATATAAAAATTTCGCCCATATAAGCGAGGCAACCCCGATAACGGAGGATGACGTGCGCACGGTATGCGTTCAGAACGCAAAGGACGATATGCCATTTGCAATGTCAAATGCGGCGGCAAAATGGAATCTGCGCGAAATGCTAACTGTGCTTGACTTTTGTCGAGATATGCGGGAGGAGCCTGTGTCTGTCATTGCGAAGCTCGGGAAGATATATTCCGAGATGCTGAAGATGAAAACGGCGACACTTGCCGGTGTGCCGCAGTCGTCGCTTGCAAGGGCGCTCGGTATGAACGAATACAGGGCAAAGCTCGTTTATAAATCCGTTGAAAACGTGCCCGTTGCCGTGATCGAGAACGCAGTTCTCGAAACCTATAAAACAGACGTCGCCCTGAAAAGTATGGTATCCGATAAATGGGGACTTGTTTATGAGCTCGCGGCGAAAATATATACTCCGAAATCATTGAGAGGCTGATAAATGCTTGAAATTTCACTTCCGATAATCGTTGAGGGCAAGTATGACAGGGAGCGCGTGCTTTCCGTCGCAAGAGCGACCGTCATCACGACGGACGGCTTCGGAATTTTCAGAAAGGATGAGAAAGCCGCCCTTATTCGCAGGCTTGCGGAGGCGGGCGGGGTCATCGTTCTGACGGACAGCGACGGTGCGGGGCTTGTCATCCGCAACTATATTCACGGGATTCTTCCGCCCGACAAAATTTTCGATATTTACACTCCCGAGGTCAGGGGAAAGGAAAAACGCAAGGCAGAACCTTCCAAAGCGGGGCTTCTCGGCGTCGAGGGAATGGATCGCAGCTGGCTTGAAAATGCGCTTCTGCCGTTTTCGGGAACAGTTGTGCGCCGCGCGCCGACCGTAACAAAAACGGATTTTTATCTTCTCGGGCTTTCCGGAGGGGAGGGTAGCTCGGAAAAGCGCAAGAGGCTTGCAGCTTTGCTCTCCCTGCCGACGAACCTTTCCGCAAATGCGCTGATAAATGCGATAAATATTGCCGTAAGCGAGGAGGAATACCTTTCGGCTGCCGAAAAACTGAAAACAGAGGTTTAAAAAATATATGAAAGAAAAAAAGAATTTTTTTGACAAAATAATCGACGGGCTTCATCTGACGAAGTACCGCGAGATAATAATGTATCTCATATTCGGCGTACTTACGACGCTCGTCGGCTGGGTTGTTTATTACGGCATCCTCGCCGCCGGCAGAGCGATACTCGGCATACCCGCAGAGGAGGTAACCGGCGGGAGATATATAGCGGTTTATACCGTCGCTCAGGTGCTCCAATGGATCTGCGCAGTGCTCTTTGCGTTTTTTACGAACAAAAAATGGGTGTTTACGGATGCGGATAAGGCAGTTTCGACGGGGAAACAGCTCGTGACCTTCGCAGGCTCGCGCCTTGTGACCTTCGGGCTCGATTTTGTCATTACCTACGCCGGCACGTTTGCCCTTGCAAAGCTGTTTCCGACGCTTGTTTCGGTATTCCTGCTCGGAAAAGAACGCAACCTTGCGGAGATACTTTCAAAGGTCATTGCAGCGATTGTTGTCATAATCTGCAACTACATTATAAGCAAAGTGCTTGTTTTCAAAAAAAGCAAATCGGAGGAAAAGCCCATTGAATAAACAGGATTATTCCGTTTCCGTTTATGCTTATGTCGGCGACGCGATTCTTGAGGTTTATATAAGGGAAAGACTGGCGGCGCTCGGTATTTCCGATACGGGAAGGCTTTCCGCTATGGCGCAGAAGCTCGTTTGCGCCGAGGCGCAGAGCGACAGGCTGGAGGAGCTTCTCCCTCTTCTGACGGAGGAGGAAAACAATATTTATCTCTTGGGCAGAAATCATAAAACAAAGACAACTCCGAAACATTCAACCCCCGCCCAATACCATAGGGCAACGGGCTTCGAGGCGATCTTCGGCTTTCTGTATCTTTCCGGCAGAACGGGGAGGGCAAGGGAGCTCTTTGCTGCGGCATATAAAGACCTGATCTGAAAATAAAGAGGAGCAAAATCGCTCCTCCTGCAAAAAAAGCCACCCTTGCAAGGGTGGCTTTTTTATGCTTTTAATCCTCTTTGAGGGCATCTTTTCCGGAAAGGTTTTTCGTCCGTGTCGGAGCGGTGAGCAACGTGTGAGAGCCTTATGACAATGGTGTATGGTACCTTTGGACGATGCCGTTACTTGAGCAACTCGGATTTTTTTGCTTCAAACTCCTCCTGCGTGATTATGCCGCTGTCAAGAAGGTCTTTATATTTTTTGATTTCGTCTGCTTTGCTTGTCTGACCGACCGGAACCTTTTTTGCCGGAGCGTCATCGAGCTTTGCACTTTTGGCGACAAACGATAAAACCGTTGAAATTGCGGCAAGAATAATTACTACATAAAAAAGACTGCCTGCGTGGACGGAGTTCTCCTCCACCGTCCAACCTGATCCTGTGACCCATTCAAGACGGTTGCAAACGAAAATAAGCAACAAAAGCGATATGAAGCTTGCCAAAGGGAGCCAGGCAGATAGCTTTGAAAGAATGTTGCGCTTTTCCAAAAGAGCTGAAAAGAGACACACAAACGATGCTACCAATAAAAAAAGTGTTATTTTACTAAATGTGTTTGCGATACCGGCATTTTCTCCCCTGAAACCGGCAAAGGCGTTCATATCCTTGCTGCCAAGCTCAACTATTCCCGGTATAAACATACACACGGCTTCAATTATCGTGATTACCATCATAGCAAGCGTAAGTTTTTTCTTCATTGTTGTTTCCTCCTGTTTTTACAAATATTTCGTTTTTGCCCTCACATACGCTGAAAATGCCAAATTTGTTACCGTTGTCGAGAAAATTTTATCACAATATGAGATAAAAGTCAATATCTCGCAGTGAGATATTTTTTAATATTTGTATATACTGTTGCGGAGAACCCTGTTAAGGTGACGGAGGCGAGATGAGGCTGAAAGATCTCAGAGAAGATTTGGATATGACGCAGGCGGACGTTGCAAAGCGTCTTTATATAAAACAGAATACTTATTCGCAATATGAAAACGGTCAGCGGGGGCTTCCTGTTGAAGTGCTTATAAAGCTCGCAAAGCTTTTTGAAACGTCAACGGATTATATACTCTCGCTTACAGACGAACGGAAACCGTATCCGCCGAAAAAATAAAAGCCACCCTTGCAAGGGTGGCTTTTTTAATGCTTTTATTCCTCTTTGAGGGCGTCTTTTCTGGAAAGGTTGATTCTGCCTTTTTCGTCCGTACCAAGGAACTTGACCGTTACCTTGTCGCCGACGGAAACAACATCTTCAACATTTTCAACTCTCTTTGTATCGAGCTTGGAGATATGAACAAGACCTTCTTTTCCGGGAGCGATTTCAACAAATGCGCCGATCGGAATGATTCTTGTGACCGTGCCGGTGTAGCAGCAGCCTTCAACGGGCTCGAATACGATAGCGTCGATTATGCCCTTCGCAACGTAAGCATCCTCTTTGTTTACGGCGAGAATGAAGATTGAACCGTCTTCTTCGATATCAATCTTCGTGTTTGTTTCTGCCGTGATCTTCTGGATGACCTCGCCGCCTTTACCGATAACTTCTCTGATCTTATCGGGATTGATCTTCATAGAGATCATCTTCGGAGCGTACTTGCCGACGTCTGCTCTGGGTTCGGGAATTGCCTTGAGAATTACTTCGTCGATGATGTAATCTCTGCCCTTATGAGTTGTTTCGAGGGCGTTCTTTATGATTTCGGGAGTAAGACCGTCGATCTTGAGGTCCATCTGAATGGAGGTGATACCCTTGTGTGTTCCGGCAACCTTGAAGTCCATATCGCCGTAGAAGTCTTCAAGACCCTGAATGTCTATCATTGTGTCCCAGGAGCCGTCCTCGGCTGTGATAAGTCCGCAGGAGATTCCTGCAACGGGAGCCTTTATCGGAACGCCTGCGTCCATAAGAGCAAGAGTCGAACCGCATACGGAGCCCTGCGAGGTTGAGCCGTTTGAAGAAACAACCTCGCTTACGACGCGGATAGCATAAGGGAATTCTTCCTTTGAGGGAAGTACGGGAATGAGCGATCTTTCTGCGAGCGCGCCGTGACCGATTTCTCTGCGTCCGGGTGTGCGGAGGGATTTAGCCTCGCCTGTCGAATAGCCGGGCATATTGTAATGATGCATATAGCGTTTTTCCTTTTCGTCATCAAGACCGTCAAGCTGCTGTGCGTCGCTCATCGGTCCGAGAGTTACGACGGAAAGAACCTGTGTCTGACCTCTTGTAAAGAGACCGGAGCCGTGTGTTCTGGGAAGAACGGCAACCTCGCTTGCGAGCGGACGGATCTGATCCATTCTTCTTCCGTCAACACGCTTTTTGTCAACAAGGAGCCAACGACGGACAATCTTCTTCTGAATTTTATATATGAGCTCGGGAAGAACAACGGGAAGATCCGGATATTCTTCGGAGAACTTTTCGAGGATGTCGTCCTGAATGGGCTGCATCTTTGCGTCACGAACGGTCTTGTCATCCGTGTCAAGAGCTTCCATAACGGCTTTTTCACAATAGTCGAAAATCTTATCGAACATATCGTGATCAAGCTCGCAGGAAGGATAATCAAATTTCGGCTTGCCGACTGCGGCAATGATTTCATTGATGAATACGAGGAGCTTCTTTATCTCTTCGTGAGCAAGCATAATCGCATTGTACATATCGTCGTCCGATACTTCCTTTGCGCCCGCTTCAATCATAACGACTTTCTTTTCGGAAGCCGCGACTGTCAGCTCGAGAACGCTTTCTTTTCTCTCCTCGGCTGTCGGGTTGATGATGAATCTGTCGCCGATCATACCGACGAACGCGCCGCCGATAGGTCCGTTCCAGGGGATGTCCGAAATGGAAAGGGCGATGGACGCACCGATCATAGCCGTTATTTCGGGGGAGCAGTCGGGATCGACGCTCATAACCGTAAGGGTAAGAGCTACGTCGTTACGAAGATCCTTCGGGAAGAGGGGACGGATGGGTCTGTCGATAACGCGGCTTGTAAGGATTGCCTTTTCGCCGGGTCTGCCTTCACGTCTTGTAAAGCTGCCGGGAATTCTGCCGACAGCATAGAGCTTTTCGTCGTAGTCAACGGAAAGGGGAAGGAAATCGATGCCGTCTCTGGGCTTCGGCGATGCCGTTGCGCAAGCAAGGATGACTGTTTCTCCGTAGCTTATCATACAGGAGCCGTTTGCGAGCCCTGCAACCTTGCCGACCTCAACTTTGAGAGGTCTGCCTGCGTATTCATAATTGAATACTTTGTAATTTTCAAACATTTTTTGCCTCCTGAATTTATTTTATTTCTTCTGCGGCGGGGGCTTTTGTTTAGCATTTAATGAAATCTCCGACGTTTTTTCGGGGACTTGATTAACTGCTATACAAAATCCGCTTCCGCCGCGTAAAAGACGCTGTAATTTTTGAAAGGGACGGAGAATATCCGTCCCTTTCGGAAAAACTTATTTTCTTATGCCGAGCTTATCGATTATAGCACGGTAACGGTTGATGTCCTTCTTCTGGAGATAAGAGAGAAGGCTTCTTCTCTGACCAACCATTTTGAGAAGACCTCTGCGGCTGTGGTGGTCGTTGTTGTTGAGCTTGAGATGCTCGTTGAGATGGTTGATTCTTGCCGTGAGAATGGCAATCTGAACCTCGGGCGAACCTGTGTCGCCTTCGTGCATAGCGTTTTCTGTGATAATCTGCTGTTTCTGTTCCTTAAGCATTGTGTTTCACCTCATAAAAATATTTTTGCGTTCGGGCATCGAAGCGGGCGGCGGGTGAAGCGTTTTTGAAAAACCTTATGTCCGCAGGCTGCGCTGCCGAATTTTCGCAAATAAGATTATAGCATAAAGATTTCCGCTTGTAAAGAGTTTTTCCGAAAAAAACAAATTTATTTATATATTTGCAAAGGATGCCCGAGGTTTTCGGGAAGGGAAAGAAATATTTTTCCTCAAAAGCCCCGTCCCGCGGTACAAAAAATGCTTTTTTGAAAAAAATTTAAAAAATGTGTTAACTTCCGGACGCTTTTGCGGTTATTATTGATGTAAGGCGCTTTTACGAAACGGACCGGAAGGAGGGAACGCATTTGGAGGACGAAAAAATAATCGAATTGTTTTTTGCCCGTTCCGAAGAAGGAATCGCCCGCACGAAAGAAAAATACGGAAGATACTGCGGGTACATAGCAAAAAACATTCTCGGCGACGAGCTTGACGCGGAGGAGTGCGTAAGCGACGCATACCTTCGTCTCTGGAAGCTCATCCCTCCGACGAGACCCGAAAGGCTCTCTGTCTTTCTCGGAAAGCTTGTCCGCGGGCTGTCAATCGACAGACTTCGGAAAAGATCTGCGAAAAAGAGAGGCTTTTCGGAAGCGGAACTGACGGATGAGGAGCTTTCTGAGGTTTTTGCAACGTGTGACGATGAGATCGAATCGTCGCTTATCAGCGACGCGATAAACCGCTTCCTCGGCTCGCTTGAAAAGAAAAAACGGATAATTTTTGTCCGCAGGTATTGGTATATGAGCGATATTCGCAGCATTTCCGGGTCGCTCGGGATGAGCGAGGGGAGCGTCAATATGACGCTTTCGAGACTGCGCGCGGAGCTTAAAAAGTTTTTGGAAAAGGAGGGCTTCGAAGTATGAAAAAAGAGAAAATCGATGAAGTGATCGGCTGGATAGACGACAGTTTCATAGACGAGGCAATGCCAACCGAAGATTGCAAAAAGAGAAAACCGAATATAGGGCGCATCCTTGCGTTTGCGGCGGGGTTTCTGATTGCGATCGGTATAGGCGCGGGCTCGGTTGCCTGGCAAAACCGCCCCCTGCCGGACCTTTCGGGAAAGTACGAAGCAAAATATGTCGCAAATCCGGACAACATCACCCATACAACGGCCACGGTCAGTTCTTATACGGGCTTTACTTACAGCTCTGAATTTTATAACAGAGTCGGTGATATTCCGGAAGAGTATGTTTCCGAGATGATCGCCTCCGGCAAACTCCCGAAGCAAACGGACGAGGATGAAGTAAAATTCGAATTCTATAAAATAGAAAACATCTCAAAAGAATATGCTATTGCGGCCAGAACCGCCAAAGGTAGAAGCTTCAGCGTTCTGACAAATGCCGTGTACCTGCCGGAGACCGTCGGCGAATGGAAAGAAAACATTGCATTTGAGAAAACGGCAAAGATAAAAACCGTCAGCTATTCCTTCAAGGGAGCGGACGGAAACGAGAGGACGGTTGAGTTTGAAAACGCGGATGAGAGTCTGATATATTCCGCAGTTTTCGGAAACAACAAGGCGAAAATCAGCCGTTTTTCCGAAGAGCCGAGCGACGTTTGCATAACAATCATAATGGACATTCCGTCCCTTGCGGCAGAGAATTATGCAGTCCGTATCTCGACTTCCGGCGATGTATACGCAAAAATGCCGGAGCAGAGCGGCACATACCGGATAAGCAAAAAAGCCGTTCGGAATATTATAGAGTACCTCGCAGAAAATTGCGAGGGAAAAGAACTGATTTATAAATGATACACCCGAAAAGAGGTAAAAACGATGAAAAGAATTATAGCCTTTGTATTGATAACATTGACAATTGCGGTTGTCATTGCGGGATGCGTGTCCGGCAATGACAAGCCGAGCACAACAACGACAACCGGTACAACGACAACCGGCACAGCCCCCGGCACGACAACCGCAAAGCCCGACGTGCCCGTCGAAAAGCCGACGGCGTCCGAGGCTATGGCGGCATATCTCAAAACCCTGCTCCGCGAAAATTCCGGCAAAAATCTGACGGAAATAATGGGCAGACTGGACGAGCACCCCTGCTTTGACAGCCTTGAAACCGATATAAGTGTTCAACGCTATCCGAAAGGCTATTCGCCCTATATATACGGCTTTGCCTACGGAACCGAGTTTCCCGAATATGTAAACTCGGGTTCACTTTTCTGCCTCTCCGGCGGCACACCCTTCGTCGCAAACGTTTTCGAACTCAAAGACGGCGCGGATCTGGATGCTTTCCAAGCTTTTCTTGAAAAAGAATCGAATCTGAATATAGATGATGCGGAAAAGCCGGCAACGATGAAAACGGTTGGCTCCGAGGGCAATTATGCGTTCATAATCCTCTGCACGGAGGATTTGAAAACAGACATTGATCCGGATGCAAAGCAGACGCTTGTCGGACTTATGAAAAAAGTCCGCACGGGCGCAGAGCTTTCAATGGGCGTGACAAGAATGGACGTCACCTCCGAGCGCGCGCCGTACTTTTTCGGAATAGAAGAGAACGTCGACCTGCTTGAAAAGGAAGGCGTAATCTGCGAGCCGACGGTCGGTTACGGATTTTCGCTTGTAATGGTTGAGGTCAAAGACGAAAAGGACGCGCAAAGGGTTGCAAAGGAAATGGAATCCGGACTCAACCCCGGCAAATGGGTTTGCGTCCGCGCGGGATATGTTTCAGTCAAGGCCTGCGGTAAATACGTCCTCGGAGTTATGTCGTCGCAGGAGCAATGCGAAAACATAACGTCGGTATTTGAAAGCCTTTTCAGATAAACCGCCATCATCCTCCGCGGTATCCCCTTCCGCGCTTAATATAAAGACCGCCCTCCCGTTTTGATCCTTTCGGGAGGGCGGTTCTTTTTATAAAACTTTTTCGCAGGCGAAGAAGTCGATGCCGTATTTATGACATTCGCCGACAAAATCGAAGCCGAGGGAGCGATAAAGCCCGACAGCCGCGAGGTTCACCTTTGAAACAAGGAGCCTTCCGTCGGACTCAAAAACGCAGAGCCCGCCGAAGGAAAGGTCGCCTTCCGCCTCTGTTTCCGAGGGGTAATCCTCATCCCATGTGCAGCCCTCCGTGCCGAGAACGGAACGGTAAAGCGCAAGCACGGCGTCGCTGTTGTTTTTCTGAAAATTGCGCTTATTGCGGCTTGTAATCGCGCATGAAGTCGGCAACGGACGTCTCGCACGTTCTCATCGCGGCGATTGTCTCCTCAAAGAGCTTGTCAAGCTCCCAGCCGAGCCGCTCTGCGCCTGTCCTGATAACGTCACGCGAGCAGCCTGCGGCGAATTTCTTATCCTTGAATTTCTTTTTCAGGCTTGAAACTTCCATATCCGAAACGCTCTTTGACGGACGCATAAGCGCCGCCGACCATATCAGCCCCGTAAGCTCGTCCGCCGCAAAGAGCACCTTCTCCATTTCGTGCTTCGGCTCAACATCGCAGCAGATGCCGTAGCCGTGTGAACATACGGAATATATCATATCGTCCCCGACGCCGCCCTCTCTGAGCAGCTCGGGGGCTTTTTTGCAGTGCTGCTCCGGATAAAGCTCGAAATCTATATCGTGAAGCAGACCGGTAATGTCCCAGTAATCCTCCTCGTCGCCATAGCCGAGCGACCTTGCAAAGTAGCGCATAACTCCTTCAACCGTCAGCGCGTGCCGGATGTGAAACGGATCCTTATTGTATTTTTCGAGAAGCGCAAGTGCTTCCTCGCGCGAAATATTGCTTTTTCTCATTGCTTTTCCTCCTTTTCGGGACGTTTTTCAAGCCCATTATACCACCGCCGCAGAGAAAGTCAACAGGTTTTGAAAGGAGAAAAACCGCAGGAAAAAATTTTTCGCGGGCGGGAAAACAACATAAAAAAGCACGCCCCGATACACACTATCTAAAAAATATTTTATTTATTCGGCAAATCGGTTGACGAAAAGAAAAAAATGTGATATGCTGAATAATGTAAAATGTTTCAAAATTTTGTGTGAATTTATACATTTGTGTTGTTAATATTCGATAAACTCAGAGGGTGTTTCCGTCGGAAAGGCAGATCGGTATGATTTTTGATCTTCAAAAAGCAAGCGTGCTGAAAAGAATATCGGCTTTCATTCTTGACGCAATACTTATCTGCATCGTCGCAACGGGCTTTGCCGTTGTTCTCTCGGAGATAACCTCTTATGACAGCCATAGCGACCGTCTTGAGCAGTATTATGCGGAATATGAGCAGGAATACGGCGTAAAATTCCGTATGTCAGAAAAAGAAGCGACCGCTATGACGGAAGAAGAGAAGGAGCAGTATAAAAAGGCTTATGACGCTCTCATAGCGGATAAGGAAGCTATGTCCGAATATAACAAAGTCATAAATCTCGCGCTTCTGATAACCTCCGTTTCGATCCTCCTCGCTTATGCCGCTATGGAATTTGCCGTTCCGCTCTTTCTTAAAAACGGGCAGACTGTCGGCAAAAAGGTGTTCGGTCTCGGCGTTATCAGAGAAGACGGCGTCAGAATGAACAATATTATGCTTTTCGTCCGCACCTTCCTCGGAAAGTATACCCTTGAAACAATGATCCCCGTATATATAATATTGATGATACTTTTCAACAGCATCGGAAGCATCGGGCTTATCGTGCTCGGAGCCGAGCTGTTGTTGCAGATAATTCTTTTCTTTGCCAAAAAGACGAGACCCTTTGTTCACGACATTCTCGCAGGGACAGTCGTCGTCGATATGGCGAGCCAGATGATCTTCGCAAGCGAAGAGGAAATGGTTGAGTATAAGAAAAGAGTATCTGCGGAGAGAGCCTCCCGCAGCCCATATTAAAAGCTACGGAGGCATTTTTTCTTTAAAAAGCGAAAAAAATAACTTGAGAAAGGATATAAAATGAAAGTCGTATTACAGAACCTGACAAAGATATTCCCCAGCCGGAATAAAAAATTAAACGAAGAGGTCGTTGCCGTCAACGATTTCACGTTTGAGATACCGGATGGCAAGCTCATCGGCCTTCTCGGACCTTCGGGCTGCGGAAAGAGCACAACCCTTTATATGATCTGCGGACTGCAAAAGCCGACATCGGGTAAGATCTTCTTCGGTGATGACGACGTTACCGACCTCTCCCCCGAAAACAGAGGCGTCGGACTTGTTTTCCAGAACTACGCCCTCTATCCGCATATGACGGTTAAGCAGAACATTCTCTTCCCGCTTCAGAACCTCCGCGGCGCAGATAAGCTGTCGAAAGAGGAAATGCTTGAAAGAGCATATGAGGCGGCAAGACTCGTTCAGATAGACGAGCTTATGGATCGCAAGCCCAGCGAGCTTTCCGGCGGTCAGCAGCAGAGAGTTGCGATCGCGCGCGCTCTTGTCAAAATGCCGAGAGTGCTCCTTCTTGACGAGCCCCTTTCAAACCTTGACGCGCGTCTCCGTCTCCAGACGAGAGAGGAAATCAGAAGAATTCAGAGAGAAACAAAGATAACGACTGTCTTCGTCACACACGATCAGGAAGAGGCAATGAGCATTTCGGATATGATAGTCGTTATGAAGACGGGTATCGTTCAGCAGATAGGCGCTCCGCAGGAGGTTTATGACGATCCGAAGAACCTCTTCGTTGCAAAATTCCTCGGCACTCCCCCGATAAACGTTTTCGAGGGCTACGTCAGAGACAAAATGCTTTATATCGGCGATGAGCGCGTTCTTTCGGTTCCCGGCGCAAGAGACGGCGAGGTTTTCGTCGGCGTCCGCCCGGAGGGCTTCATTCTGGATGATTACGGTCCTATGCATTGCAAGCTCTCAAGCGTTGAGGTTATGGGCAGGGACGTGAGCGTCGTATCGACAAGCGAAGCGTCGCTTTCGCCAGTTATCCGCTCGATAATCAATGCGGACAACAAGGTAAACACAGAATCTGAGACTGTAAGCTATTCGCTCAAGCGTCACAAGGTATTCATTTTCGATAAAGAAACCGAAGAAAGAATTTATTTTGAGGTGTAAAAATGGTCGAAAGCAAACAACAATGGAAAGCGTGGCTCTATCTCTCGCCGGCGATAGTCCTGCTGCTTGTTTTCACGGTGTGGCCCATAATAAACACCGTGCGCATGGCGTTTCTCGAAGATTACAGCGGTCTTGAAGCTATCGGCGGAAAGGTTTTTCAGTTCGGCATCGGAAATTTTACAAAGGTTATCAAATATAAGCGCTTTCTGATGTGTCTTAAAAATACGGTGCTCATCTGCGTGCCGACGGTGCTTATATCGTCGTTTCTCGCACTTCTCATCGCCGTATGTCTCAACTCCATAAAGCCCCTTCAGAAGGTATTGCAGACAATATTCTTCCTTCCTTACGTAACAAATTCGATCGCAATCGGTATGGTGTTCGCCGCAATGTTCAACATCGTCGGCAACCTCGGCACAAAGGAAAACGACATCATCGTTACCGCAGGTATCATAAACAACATAATCGAATTTTTCGGCGGGCACGCAGTCAACTGGATAAATGCCGGCTCGACATATGCTGCGAATATGACGGTTATGATCATTTACATCGTATGGAATGCGCTTCCGTTCAAGATACTTATCCTCCTCGGCGGACTTCAGAGCATAAACAGGCAGTATTATGACGCGGCAAGAGTTGACGGAACGCCGAGAGCACGCGTGTTCACAAGAATAACCGTTCCGCTCCTCTCCCCAATGATCGCATACGTCGTCATCACGGGATTTATCGGCGGCTTCAAGGAATATACGAGCATCGTCGGTATTTTCGGCGAGTCTATGGGACCGGTTCACGATTCAAAACGTCTGAACACAATGGTCGGCTTCATATATGACTCGCTCAGCACAAACAAGCAGGGAAGAGCGAGCGCCGCCGCATTGATACTGTTCGTAATAATTCTTATCGTAACGCTTATAAACCTCTATGTAAGCAAGAAGAAAGTTCATTATTGAGAGGAGGGCGGAAATGAAAAGTAATATTTCAACAATGCACGAAAGGGATATGCAGAAGGTATCGGCAAAGCAGAGGGTTGTCAAAGCGCTGGTTATCATTCTCATTTATGCTTTTCTGATATTTATGGCACTTGTCGTCCTGTTCCCCTTTTATTGGATGCTGAACTCATCCCTTAAAAGTCTTGATGAATACAGGCAGAGCATTCCGACCTTCTGGCCGAACAGAATTCTCTTCTCAAACTATGCGGAGGCTTTTACAACCGCAAATCTCGGAAGACTCTTCCTCAACACCCTTTATGTCGGGCTTGTATCGACGATTCTCTCCCTTGTGATAACGGTGCTTTCCGCATTCGCTTTCGCAAGGCTTGAATTCAAGGGCAAGAACGTCCTCTTTGCCGCTCTCCTTGCGACGATGATGATCCCCGGCGAGCTTTTCACAATCACAAACTATATAACGGTTTCCGCCCTTGGCTGGAAAAACACATACACCGTTCTCATAGTGCCGTTCCTTGTCAGCGTGTTCTATATATATCTCCTTCGCCAGAATTTCCTGCAGATACCGAACGAGCTCTATCTTGCCGCCAAGGTTGACGGCACGAGCGACATCAAATACCTCTGGAAGGTTATGATTCCGCTCTCTCTCCCGACGCTCATCTCGATTACGATTCTCAAAATGATGGGTGCCTGGAACTCATATATCTGGCCCCGCCTCGTTGCAAACGACGAAGCTCACCGGATGATAACAAACGGTTTGCGCAACGCCTTTACGGAAACGACGGGCGACGTAAACTATCCTGTTCAGATGGCGGCTGTCGCCATAGTATCATTCCCGCTTTTCCTTGTATTTATATTCCTCAGGAAATACATTATGAAGGGTGTCAGCAGAAGCGGTATCAAAGGTTAAACAGCCGCAGGGCTTTTAACATAAAACAAAAATTTTTGGAGGAAAAACCAGTTATGAAGAAGTTTTTGGCAATCATTATGCTTCTCGCTCTCACGATGACAATGCTGTTCTCGTGCGGAACGAAGCCGGATCCGAACGGAGACAAAAAAGTCGGTAACTTTGAAGTCCCCGAAGTAGGATACGACGGCAGCGAAGTTACAATCACATTTTATCACACAATGGGAGCAAACCTTGTCGGCGTTCTCAACAACTACATTGCGGAATTCAACAAGCTCTATCCCAAAATTCACATCGAACACACGCAGATCGGCGGCTATGACGACGTAAGAGACCAGATAAGCACGGAGCTCACAACAAACGCTCAGCCCAATATCGCGTACTGCTATCCGGACCACGTTGCTCTTTACAATCTTGCAGGCTCCGTTATCACGCTTGACAGCCTTATAGACAGCAAGATCGAGATAACAAGAGCAGACGGCTCAAAGGAAACTCTCGGACTTACAGAGGCGCAGATAGCTGACTTTATCGAAGGCTATTACAACGAAGGCAAACAGTTCGGCGACGGACTTATGTACACAATGCCTCTCTCCAAATCAACAGAGGTCCTTTATTACAATGCGACTTTCTTCAAAGAACACAATCTCACCCCGCCCACAACCTGGGAAGAGATGGGAGAACTCTGCAAGAAGATCAAAGAAATCGATCCGAAGAGCATTCCGCTCGGATATGACAGCGAAGCAAACTGGTTCATCACAATGTGCGAGCAGTATGGCTCTCCTTACACAAGCGCAACAGGCGATCATTTCCTCTTCAATAACGAAACAAACAGAAACTTTGTCAAGATGTTCAGAGAGTGGTACCAGAAGGGCTACCTCACAACTCAGAAGATCTACGGCGCATACACATCCGGCCTCTTCACTTCCACAAACGAAGTAAAGAGCTATATGTCCATCGGTTCTTCCGCAGGCGCAACACACCAGCGTCCGACGGCAAACGCGGACGGTTCATATCCGTTTGACGTAGGCATTGCGACAATTCCTCAGGTAAGCGAAACAAACAAGAAGGTTATTTCCCAGGGACCCAGCCTTTGCGTATTCAAGAAGGCAAATCAGAATCCTCAGGAAGTTGTTGCTTCCTGGCTCTTCGTCAAGTACCTTACAACAACGGTTGAATTCCAGGCTGAATTCTCAATGACTTCCGGTTACGTTCCCGTAATCAAGTCCGTTTCCGACAACGCAGAATATAAGAAATTCATTGACGGCGCAAACGGCGGAACAAATATCGCCGCTCTCTCCGCAAAGGTATGTCTTGAACAGGAAGAAGCATATTACACATCTCCCGCATTCGACGGCTCCTCCAAGGCACGTGATCAGGTCGGCGCGCTTCTCGCAAAGTGCCTCTCCGCAAATGACGGCGGCGACGTTGACGCTATGATAAAGAAAGCGTTCGAAGACGCAATCGAAGAATGCGAATATTGATAATTTCCGAAAGCAAATAAACAGATGAAAACAAAAAGAGTACTTTCGCTTTTGCTGGCTCTGATAATCGTTATCCTTTGTCTTTCTTCGTGTACTCCCGGGGAGGGCGGTTCAACAACCACCTCCTCCGCCGGAGGAACGGCGCAGATCGAAAAGAAGGATTATGTATCCGAGCTGAAGCTCAATATGAATTCCGAAACGAAGAAGCAGGTCGCGACCGTAAAGACCTATGTCGACGGTGACACAACGCATTTTCACGTTCCGGAGGATGTCATCGAAGGCGGTGTCCTTAAAGCAAGATACCTTGCGATAAACACTCCGGAATCGACGGGAAAAATCGAAGAATACGGCAAAAAGGCTTCCGAATTCACAAGGGCGAAGCTGTCCTCCGCCGTCAGTATCATTCTCGAATCGGACGATGATAAATGGAATCGCGATTCGACAGACTCAAGATATCTTGTCTGGGTCTGGTATAAGGAAAGCGAGGACGGAGAATACAGAAATCTGAACCTTGAAATTCTTCAAAACGGTCTTGCCGTGGCTTCCTCAACGGGAAACAACCGTTACGGAAGCGTCTGCCTTTCGGCTCTGGCGCAGGCAAGGGCGGAAAAACTCAATGTTTATTCGGGCGAAAAGGACCCCGATTTCTACTATGGCGACGCGGTTGAGCTGACGCTCAGAGAGCTGCGGCTCAACGTATCGGATTACACAAACACAAAGGTTGCTTTTGAAGGCGTTATCACCCGTAACGACGGAAGAAGCGTTTATATCGAAGATTACGATTCCGATTCCGGATTGTATTTCGGTATGACCGTTTATTACGGCTTCGGGCTCTCCGGCGCGGGGCTTTCGATAATTTCCGTCGGCAACAGGGCGAGAATCGTCGGCACGGTGCAGTATTATGAGGCGGGCGACAGCTATCAGGTTTCAGGACTTACGTACCGTCAGATGAAGCCGGACGACCCAAACAATATAAAAAAGATAAGCGATGGGCACAAGCCTGCGTTTGCTTTGGTGTCGGCTGAAAAATTTGCAAACGGTATGGTCACCCTCGAAGACGGCGGCAAGGAACACCGTTTTGCAGAGCTTTCGCTTTACACAAGCGTTTCGATGGAAGATCTCACCGTCAAAAGCATATATACAACCTCCTCCGACGACAGCTCCTCAAAAGGGGCGATGACGATCAACTGCGAAAAAGACGGAGTAACCGTCACAGTACGCACGGCGGTTCTTATTGGTAAGGACGGCAAGCTCGTCACGGCGGAGAGATATGAAGGCAAAAACATAAGTGTAAGAGGCATAGTGGACTATTACGACGGCGAATATCAGATAAAAGTTTTATCGGTAGACGATATAACAATCAACAATTAAATTTTATGAGGAGATAAAAATGAAAAGAATCATAGCTTTCCTTTTGGCACTCACTTTTTGTGCGGTGATCTTTGCGGGATGCGGAACAAATCCGTCGCAGACAACAACGGAAGCTCCGAATATCGAAAAGGTTGACACACTTGAAAACGCAAAGCGGTACATTCGCGCAATGTATGATGCTGCCGCTGAAAAAACTCCCAGACCCTTCAAACGTGTAAGCGTTGTAACCATCAACGGAGAAGTTTTTGATGTTGAATGGACAGCAAAAGTGCTTACAGGTCCCGAAGACGGTATCAAAATCGTTCCCGGAGACAAGATTGTTACAATCGAAATGAACGAAACTCCCGAAGAAGAGCTTCGTTACGAGCTCACGGCAACAGTCAAAAAGGGCGAAGAGTCAAAGTCCGTAACATTTACTCATTATGTTCCCGCAGTTCCGAAGGCAGGCGGTCTTGAAGTTGTAAAAGAAGTAAAGACAGACACAGCCTTCAAGTTCGGTCTCGTTCAGGGCAGCCTTGAAAAGACTCTCTTCTTCGCAGGTTCTATGAGCGGCACCTACCTCGCAACAACAGAAAGCATTTCCAAGGCAGTTGACGTATATGCAGAGGCTGTTGAAGGCGGCTATCGTCTCTACTTTATGGCAGGCGACGCAAAGACATACATTGATGTTTACGAATACAAGGAAGGCAAAGCAGGCATCCGTCTCACGACAGAGCCGACGGCAACATTTGTATGGAATGAAGAGCTTCACATCTTCACGACAAACGTAGCCGGTGCTGACAGATACCTCGGCACGTACAACACGTTCAACACAATCAGCGCAAGCGCAACGTCCTATATCACAGGCGACAACGCGTCGAAGATCGGCGTTTCCCAGTTCCCTGCATATCTTTATGCAATCGAGTATACGAGAACAGTTGAGGAAGCTCCCGTAGCGGGTAAGGCTTATAAGTTCTCTCTCGTTCAGGGCAACCTTGAAAAGACACTTTACTTCACAGGCGCAATGAACGGCACCTACCTCGCAACAACAACCAGCGCGGCAGCTGCTGCCGATGTATTCGTTGAAGCTGTTGAGGGCGGCTATCGTCTCTACTTTATGGCAGGCGACGCAAAGACATACATTGATGTTT
>OLHA01000538.1_pt1 | contig 22254 bp, 17 predicted proteins | sample 1605961 | NCBI WGS metagenome assembly OLHA01 (sample SAMN03283288) | human gut metagenome | biome: human-associated habitat; material: feces | host: Homo sapiens | place: Peru | collected 2012
AACTCATTTACAGATGCGATAAAACTTTGGTCACAGCTCTCATTATCTGCATAACAGCTAAAATCTGCACTACTTACATAAGCATCAGATTTACCGTTATTTTCAAATGAAAAATCTGCTTTGACATATTTTTTCCCATCACCAGGCTTGTAAAATCCATATGGATCATCGTAATCGGTAAAATCTGTATCTGCATCATTAACTGTACCCTTTAATCCATCTTTCTCAAAGCTTCCACCTACCATGACAACATTATCACTTTCTGTGCCTGTCTTATCCGAAGCTCCACTCGCATTACTGTTATCTACGCTTGTGTCAGAACCGCTTCCCATCGCCATTGCGGCAAATACTATCAGACACAGCAGTACCCCTATGTACTTCCTGATTCTTTTCATATGATTTCCTCCTCATATCATGTCTTTTTATAATAAAAACAGCCATCAGTTCTGCAATTATTTCCACAATAATATCCATCACATCAAATGTCCCCTTTACACATCCGGTAATCTGAAGGACTTCCATAATTGTCGAAAATATGCCTGCTATCACAAACATTTTCCATACATCAGCTGTTTTATTACCTGTAACCAGCATTAATGAAAATACCAGTGCATACGCCCACAGCATATCTGGCATATAACTACGCAAATTTACTACAAATGTGTTCTCCGTTCCAACATGCAGACTGACGCCAAGCAGCCTGTCAATATTCTGTACAAATATGACTTGTGGTGAAGTCACATAGTACAGCAGACTGCCTGCCAGTATTGGAAGGGAAATATTTGCATATATAAACATCTTTTTCATATAATGGATGTTATCATAATGATGGCTGCAAACCGTGTGCTGACAGCACAAAAAAGACAGGACATAATATTGAATGATTTCAACATATATCCTGTCTTTTTATAATTACAAATATCCTATAATTGCCATAAATATTGCAAAAAAAGCTAAAAACATAAAACTAATCGTAAATGCATACCCAAATGTCAGAATAGTGCTTAATACATTTATCTTCTTCATTCCCGGAAGCTTTCTCCTTATATTAAGATAGTTACCAAACCACATTGTCATTCCAAAAAGGAGTACAAATACAGCTATCTTATACATTGTAAGTTCTCCACCCGTTACCGGTATTCCCGTTTTACTGTCCGTAACTGCAAAGCTTATTGTTAGCCATACAATAACCGCATACCATACTAGCGCAATCAGACAATACACAATATTCAGCCGTCTGAATCCCGGAGGCAGATATCTGCGCCATGAATTGTTAATATCGTAATTCCTTTTCTGATATTTTCTGTACATTTTAACAATTGTATCTCTTATATTACGATAGGTTCTTACAACTGAAACATTATTATCTTTACCAAATGCTGTTTCAGCTTTTTTCCTATTATCCTGTACTATACTATAATTTAGCATATCCAGCACGCCGCGAAGCTCTGCCGCTGACTGATATCTGTCTTTGGCGTCTACCATAAGGCATTTCTTAAGGATATCTGAAAATCTGCACTCTGCAATTCCTGCTCCCGGCTTGTCACCTGTCATAATATAATTAATTGTTGCTCCCAGACCATATATATCTGTACGCTCATCAGACTGCCCGAATCCAAACTGCTCTGGTGCAGCAAAATACACTGTTCCCAGCATTCTGGTATCTTCATTCTTATCTGCATTAACATGTCTTGCCGCATTAAAATCTATAAGATTTACATGTCCGTTTTTTTCAATAATTATATTAGATGGTTTAATGTCTCTATGGACAATTGCCGGCTCTAACTGATGCAGTCGCACAAGTATGTCCACAAGCTGGACTGCTATTTCATATGCCTGTTCCGCATTTAATAATCCCTGCTCATCTAATACCTGCTTAAGGCTCCTGCCTTGCACATACTCCTCAACTACTATAAGCTTTCCATCATCAGCAACACATTCCTTTACCGCAGGAACACCCTCAATTCTTACAGAGGCAAGCTGCTCATATACATCATGCGAATATATATCAAGTGTCTTTTTAACGCAAAGCTCACTGTTCCTTATATCCTGCACCAGCACTATATTCTTTTTTTCATCAAGTACTGTCAGTTCCCTGTAAAATGACAGCCTGCTCTCTTCTTCTAAAGTCATATTTTTATCCTTATTGTAATTTAGTGTTTATTATTATACACTATATCAATAGAAAATGTGTACTCTATTGTGAAAGGCGGAATTAATAATGAACGAAAAGCCGACTTATGAACTTGATAAAATCTTAAGTTCAGTTGAGCCTGAACATTTTAACAGATATCGTAATGAAGAGGATACTGACTCACAGATGTCTGTCAGCGAATTCTTTAACTGGTATATAGGATGCCACGGACTTCAATTAAGTGATGTTATACGACAAAGTGATATTCCAGCTAATTATGCATACGGAATACTTAATGGTAATCGTGCCAACCCAAGCCGCGACAGAGTAATTGCGCTCTGCATTGCATGTCATATGAATCTTACTGATACCAACCGTGCGTTAAAAACTGCAGGCTTAAGCCCTCTGTATTCCAAGGTCAGCCGTGATGCTGCAATTATAATTATGATTAACAAATGTGAATATGACATTGGAATTATTAATGAATTTCTGTATGGACATAATCTCAATATTCTTTCTACATCTAGCAACAAGGAGGCTTAACAATGAACATAATTGACTCACACATTCATATATGCCGCTGCATTAATGGATTTGGAAACAGCGGAGAAATGCAGGCTATAGGCGGAGGTTACGCAAGCTACGCTGATGGAACTATATTCCAGATGATACCAGAGTGTCTCGGTGAATATGATGTAACTCCGGAAGCGGTTCTTAAGGTTATGGATGAAGCTGGCGTCTCCAAGGCTGTTATGCTTCAGGGCAATTTCTTAGGACCGCAGAATCTCTACACTTATGAGGCTGCAAAGAAATATCCTGACCGTCTTGCTGCGGCAGCTACTTACGACCCATTCTGCAGAAATGTTGATTCTATAAGAAAGCATTTGTTTGAAGACCTCGGAATTAAGATTGTAAAATTCGAGGTAAGTACCGGTAGCGGTCTTATGAGTTATCATCCTACTATTCCCCTTGACGGTGATGTTATTGAGGAAATGCTGTCATATGCTGAAATGCATAATAATACTGTTGTGTTCGATATCGGCCGCTACCCTGCCGAGTGCTGGCAGCCAGAAGCTCTCGCCCGCGCAATTAAGAGACATCCTGACACGCAGTTTGTTGTGTGCCATCTGCTCGCCCCAAGAGGTCTTGTCCAGGAAGATGTCTGGCTTAAAGGAATGAAGGCACTCACGCTTGACAATGTTGCATTCGACCTTGCAAGCCTTCCTTCTAATCAGGGTAAAGATGCCACATACCCTTATCCTGACGCAATCCATTATATCAAACGCGCCATCGAACTTGTCGGAAGCGACCGACTTATGTGGGGAAGTGACCTGCCTATGAATCTGTGCAAGGACAGCTACAGACACCTTATTGATTACATTGTCTTAAGCAATGAAATATCAACATCCGACAAGGAAAATATCATGTCTGCTACTGCAGCTAAAGTATATTTCAAATAATCCACATTTTTAATATATCCCTCAAAAGCACTGTTTACCTGCTTTTGAGGGATTTTTATATTCTCCTGTTGACATATTATGCATATCATGTTATATATACTACGACAGATGTACTACGGCTGTCGTAGTATCGCCTGTCGTAGTAATTATCATTTATTTAATATTTATTATCAGGTGAATCATCACCTTCAATTAATTCGAAGGGAGGAATATGCATGGCTGGCATCAGCAGCGACATTATACGAGGCTACAACGATACAATTATCCTGTATCTTCTGCTTGATAAGCCATCTTATGGTTATGAGATTTCCAAGCAGATTAAGGCCATGACCAATGAGAAATATATTGTTAAAGAAACTACTCTTTACTCCGCATTTACACGAATGGAAAAGAACGGATATATCACTTCTTTCCCCGGTGTAGGCGAGAATGGGGGAAAGAAGCGCACCTATTATCAGATTACTGACGAAGGACGACTGTATTATCAGTCAAAATGTGAAGAGTGGGCTCTCACTAAAGAAGTTGTTGAAAAATTTATTGTGAAGGAGAATTAATGTATGGATACTATTAAAAGTTATCTTGAAACTATGTTTGCCAATCTCCCCGCAACTGCTGAAGTTTTAAAGGCTAAAGACGAATTGTGGGGCATGATGGAGGACAAATATAATGAACTTATCAGTGAAGGTAAAAGCGAGAATGAGGCTGTAGGCACTGTTATCTCAGAATTTGGCAATCTTGACGAACTCGCAGAAACTCTCGGACTTAACAGACAGTCTTCTGCTCCTGTTGATAACAGACGCACTTTAACACAGGATGAAGCCAGAAGCTTTGTAAGTGCCGGCAGCCGACATGCATTTCTGACTGCATTAGGGGTTTTCTTATGTATTTTCTCAGTAGTTCCAGCGGCAGCCTGCAGTGCATTTCATAATAATTTTCTCCAGACAATGGGCACTGTTGCTCTGTTTATTATAGTTGCCTGCGGTGTTGGCATATTTATAATAACCAATTCTTTAATGAACAAATACGACTATATTAAGAAACACAAATGTATCATTGATTATGCCACTGTCGGATATGTGCAGGATAAGAAGGAACAGCTTCGCAACATTTCTATTGTGTGCCGCACTCTGGGAATTATTATGTGTATCATAAGCTTTGTCCCTGCTGCTGTTTTTGACGCAATCCCAATACAGGGACTTGACGATATCGGCGGTGCAGCAATGATTTGTATAGTAAGTGTCGGCGTATTCCTTATTGTTTTCGGTTCAATGGCTGAGACTTCATGTAAGACTTTACTTGCCCTTAATGGTGACAATGTAGCCGGCAGCTATGTTAAGAAGGAAAATAAAGAAGTCAGATATATTAACAATACTGCAACAACTATTATGTCTGTTTTCTGGCCTACCGTTACATGTATATATCTGTCAATCAGTTTTATCACATTTGCATGGGCTTTAACATGGGTTATATGGCCTGTTGCGGCTGTAATACACGCTATATTTAAGAGTATACTTAAAGACGATTCCAGGGAGGTGTAATTATGAGTAAACGAATTTATCTGTCAATTATATATTTTATTACACTTATATGCATAATTATTGGCGTTCTTGGTAATGTATTTAACATTTCTCCTTTTACACGCATAACTATGGCATCCAGTGGCAAATATATTGAAAATTCTTCCACTTATGATAATGTGTCAGACATATCTATTGATATGAATCTTGGCAGTGTTGAGATTAAGAAAGGCAGCAAGCTTGAAGTTATCTATACTGGTGCTGAAAAGTTTAAGCCTGCTGTATCTGTTTCTGGAACTTCATTAAATATTGAACAGCATGTAAAAGTACATCTTATGACTAATATCAAAAACTCAGATTGCACACTTACAATTACTGTTCCTGACAATGTCAGTCTTAATTCCATTCAGGCTGACCTTAATATGGGTGATATGTCTGTGAACGATATACATGCTTCTTCTGCTGATTTCTCTGTTGATATGGGTTCTCTTAAGATTGCTGATTCTGCCGTTAAGAATTTAACTGCTGATGTTAATATGGGTGATATTAAGCTTACCAATTGCAACAGTGATGTCTTTAATCTCTCTGTTGATATGGGCTCACTGAAAATAAGCGGTATGGATATTGATAAATACAGTGCTAATCTCTCTGTAGACTTAGGCGACATTAAGGTTAATGATTCTACTTATTCTCACAGCTATACTAATAACGCCGGCAGCGGTAAAAGTATAAACGCTGATGTTAATATGGGTGATATTAAGATTAACAGGTAACAAAGAACCGGGCCGCAAGAAAATCCCACAAAGGATTCTCTCCGACCCGGTTCTTTGGCTTGTTTATAGTTTTATTAGATTTAAGCGTATCAATTCAATTATCTGATATCTTTAATCTTACGTCTGCCTGTTACTGCTGCGCCTGCTGTTAAAGCAAGTACTGCTGCTACGATGTAAGCCATCATGTTGTTAGAATCACCAGTCTTAACATTTGATACAGATGTATCTGATGTACCTGCATCTGTTGTGTTGCCAGACTCTTCTGAACCAGAAGGTGTACCTGCATCAACCTTTACTAATGCATTGATTGCGGCTGTAAGATGCTCTGTTGCCTCATCAACATCTGCCTGATATTCTGCAACTGCAAGTGCATCGACTGCTTCCTCATACTCAAGCTTCATAGCTGCCCAGGATTCGGCTGTGTAATCAGCTTCGTTAAGTGCATCTGCTGCTGCAATAGCTGCTGAAAGCTTTGATGTATCACTTACAGGTGCTTTAACCTTAACGATATTAGCATCAGTTGCTTCAAAATTAATTGTAGTATCAGTATATCCTAATGCATATACAGTAAGTGACCAGTAACCTGTTCCATCATATCCTGCTGGTAACTGGCAGCGTGCTGAATCTGTAAGTCCAAGCTGTATTCCCATTGATTTGTGCATCCAATTGTCTGCTGCGAATTTAGTACCATATGTAGCAACTACATTTGTTCTTGTTGCATCATTTCCATAGTATGTCCATTTAACAGCCTGCATCATAGCACCTAATGCGCCATAACCATCACCATTAATATCAACTCTTAAGAACTCCCCATATGAACCTGTAGCTTCTTTTACTGTAGATGTAATGTTAGCAGCTACGCTGATATCCTGCTCTGCAAATGACTTTCCACTTCCAGTCTGTCTTGCAGAGAATGAATATGTTCCGTCTGCATTCTTAACTGCTGTCTTAAGTCCGTTAGTATCTGCATTAACATCTGCTGTATACTCATATGAACTAAGCTTGACCTCACCAAATCCTCCGTATAACTTCTCGCCATTCTTGACAACTCTGTAATGCTGCTCAAAATCAGCAAGATCAGATGTCTTAACCTTAACCGGAACATACTTAATACCAGTTACTTCATAAGAAGAAACTTTAGATGTTGAACCATCTGCATTAGTAATTGTGCCTCTGTTGTATGAAAGCTGTGTACCATCTGTAAGTATCATCTGCTTTCCATCACTGCTCCAGCCGGCAAGCTCATACTTCTTACCATCTTCTGTATCAATTGTTGCCATGCACTGGTAGCTTCCTCTGTGAAGACCATGATTGGTTGTAGCTCTTGTTACTGTATCAAAAGCACCTTTATCATACTCACCATGTGTATCCTTCTCATTAGATGTTGTTACATCTCCTGCGTTATATACGCCCTCGTTAGCCCAGTATTCCTGCCATGTAAGTCCAGCATATACATATGAATACTCATCATCTGCTGCATGTGTATCAGACACAAGAGCTGGAAGTGCTGTAACTGCAAGAACAGTAGCGGCTGCAACAGCAGCAATCTTAGTAAAAATGTTCTTTCTCATAAATCCTCCTTATAATTTTTTCTATTACAAATCTGCTCTACTTCCTAGCAGATTTATAAGCATAGTAAAATGCCTTCTTTATGGCATTGCTTGATTTAGTAGCCCCAGAAACACTGTCAACGCCTGATGTACTCTGATTTGCAAGAAGCTGTGCAGGAACCTTTGCATTAGCCATATTAAAATACTGTACGTCCTGTGCTCCTGCTTCTGAAGTTGCTGTAACTGATGTAATCACATCTCCCGATATGACTATTGTAACCGTTACATTGTAATTATAAGTATCACACACAGCAGAACCCATATAAGTTCCGTCTGCTTTAAATGTGGTATTAGCCGGTGTATCACTGGCAGTATTACCTCCCTGTGAATCACTGCTGCCATCTGATAAATTTCCTGGCTGTGCTGTCTGATTACCGCTTTCCGAATCATTGCCTGATGTATTACCTGAAGTATTACCTGAACCTGAATTACCTGCGGCTGAATTATCTAAACCCGAATTGTCGGCCTGTGTATCTGACTGATTATCAGTCTGTCCAGACTCTGTCGTTCCTTCGGCTGTTAAAGCTGCGTCACCTGCAAGGCTGCTCTCTGCCTCTTTAACCAACGCTGCAACTGTCTCTTCATTAAAGAATTCTTCCCATTCCTCGTCCCCGCCAGAAGCCATAGCCGTTGTCTTTCTTCCTGCAAAGCATAAAAATGTCATAACTACACATAAAACCAATGCAAGTCCATACAGAACCGTCTCAGGTTTCTTACCATATGTCTTTCCGGCTCTTGCTGCCTTTACTGATACAGCCTTTGCTATTCTCATAGCTGCATATCCTAAGAAGACTATGCTGTAGATAACAACATTTGCAATATAAGTACCAAGTCCAAGTCTTGCATATGGAATATTGATAAGCATTATATGTACATACATAAGACCGTAGAATACGTATGCTGTGCGCTGTAACTGCTTCCACTTCTTTGCCTTCATCTTCTTTCTTACAGCCTGAAATGAAGTTACTGTAAGCACAAGCATTATTATGATAAGCACAAGGCTTATTATTGCTGCTGTAAGCTGTGTTGCTGACAATGCCGCCGGCTTAATAAAAAGCATTTTAAAATATGTCATTCCGTATGTGAAATTATGACACAGGACAAGTATTGCCGCTGTAATTGACAATTCACCTCTTATCTTCATAAGCGGTGCAATCAGCTTGCTGCCCTTAGGAAGTGCACCTGCGTACATTACTGCAACGAACATTGCCGTTCCAAGAGAACCCTTTGCAAATATTCCTAATATGTTATTCTTTACAAATAAAGGCATTGGTAAGAATCCAATCAGAAATACTGCAATAGAGATTACCGCTGCCCCTATATAGTAGATACCCGCGTGTTTCTTAAGTGAATCTTTAAGAAAATATATGAATAAAGATACAATTATAAGTGATATTATTAATAACATGTCTGCTCCTTCTAGTCTTTATATCCTAAGTTAGCTATCCTAAACAAAAGTAATTTCATCTATCTTTGATTAGTTTTTTCTAACTGTTCTATAGAATATATTTTAGGGCCTGCATTTGTCAATACAGGCTGTTAATAATAATTCTCATTAACGTTATCTGGTAATTATTTCCGTGTTCATATTGGTTGAAAAACTGTCAGCTATTCCCTCTGACACATATACTTTGCTTCCATCATAAAGTATCATCTCAAAATCAAGCGAGCCGCTTCTATACAGCTCTTTCGCGCCATCAAGCCCCATTACAAAAAGCGCAGTTGATAATGCATCTGCTGTTGTTCCGTCAGAGCATACAATTGTAACCGATGTCAGGTCACTCTCTGATGGATAACCTGTCTGTGGGTCTATAATATGATGGTATACTTGTCCGTCCTGCTCAAAATACCGCTCGTACCCACCTGATGTTATGACAGCCTTATCCGCCGTGCTTAATACACCAAGATAACTGCTTTCACTGTCTGGATTCTGTATGGCAACCCTCCAGTCTGAGCCATCGCTCTTTCTTCCAAGCACCTGCACATTGCCTCCAAGATTAATGATTGCGTGCTCTATGCCACAGTCCTTCATAATCTGAATCACCCGCAAAGATGTATAACCTTTGGCAATTCCGCCAAGATCAATGCTTGCACCATCTGATAATGTCACCTGCTGCCCGTTAATCCCCACATTTGTATAAGAAACATGCTTAAGTACCTCTGCAATCTCGCTGTGCTCTGGCACTCTGTAATTCTTAGTTGTAAATCCCCACAACTCCATAACTGGGTATATCGTAATATCGAAAGCACCTTTAGTTTCTTTAGATACCTGCATTGCCCTGTTCATTATAAATGCGGTTTCTTCCGATACTTCACCGCTTCCATTTTCATTTATCTTAGTAACATCACTGTCCTCATTTCCTACCGAAAACATTGCATCAAGACGGTTAATCTCCTGAACTGCTTTACTTACTGCTTCCTCTGAATTACTGCCATATGCAGTAAGCGACATATATGTATCCATTGCAAATATTTCCTGTGTACTCTGGGCTGTATCGTCCTTCTCTGGCTTGTTGCCACCACATGCTGTCAAAACAGCCGCTGCAAGAATTACCGTAATTCCTGCCAATATATATTTTCTGATATTATATTTCATGCTTTTATGTTTTATCCTCCATCTTATACTGGTTAGTTCTATAAAACTTTATAGCATAATAATTAAAATGTCAATCACATATGGTCACACATTCACCACGCAAAAACACCCGCAATATAATTGCGGGTGCTCCTGTAAAGAAAATTCTTATGAAATTAGATATCTTTTCTTCTTCTCATGTATACTGCTGCCATTCCAAGCAATGCACAAAGGCTTGCTGTAGTTAATGCGGCATACATTCCTGCATGGCTCATATCGCCAGTCTTAACTGTTGTATCTGCTCCTGTTGAAGTTCCTGTTGAATCATCTGGTTTCTCTGCCGGATTCTCGTTATCTGATGGATTTCCTTCAACATATTCAGGGTTCTGGTTGTTCTCACCTTCCCATGTAACATTTAAGTTATGAAGCATTGTTGTATTCTGCCATCCACCAGCTCCTGTTGTTCCTGTATGCTGTATTGCAACACCGCCAAAGCTGTTAGCTGCAATATCTGCTGTAAGGTCAACTACATGTGGATATCCCTTAGCTGCCTGATCTGCCAGCTGTTCTGTTGGTGTCTCAACATGAGCAGTGAGCTTATTACCTTCAACCTTTAAGCTGATTGTACAACCTGTTGCATAGCAACTTGCGATAACCTCATCAGAGATTTCTGTTACTGTTCCGTTGTCATATTTTACAAGTACAAATGTTACTGCATTAGATGATGCTTTAGTTCTTACTATTCTTAATCCGTATCCTGTAAGTGTTGATGTATCGAACTTGAGAAGTACATCCATATACTGACCTGCACTACCAAATCCCTGACCTGCTGTCTTAGCCGGGTCAACTACAAGCTCAAGTGACATATCACCGTATGTTCCTTCAACTGGTGTATACATAAGTCTTGCGCCCTGTGTACCTTCATATAATCCAGCACCTACACAGCCGTTACCTGTTACTCCGTATACCCAAGGTTCTTCTGTATCAGCTCCCTGCCAGCTTCCAAAGCTTTCTGTATCTGCCGGACGGTTATAATCTACTGTCCAGAAACCAGCTTTGATTTCTGACTGCTTTATATTAGGGAAGTTAGAGAAATCTGTAGAAAGATTCTTGCTTCTTACATCTTTCACTCCGATTGCCTTGTCATATACTGTATTTACTGGTGTTCCATAATCACTTCTGATGTTCTTAGATTCTACCTTAGCCATGATGTAATATCCAACATCACCTGCTGTTAACTTATATGTATATTCTGGTGAATCGTTTCTTGTTACTGCTACAAGTACCTTATTGCTTCCCTCTGCATCTGTACATCTGTACCATGAGATTGCAGACATGTCTTCTCTGTTTCCTAAATCAAGTGAGTAATCTATTTTAAGACTGCCCTGTCCGTCATTAGTAATAACTGGTGCCTTTGTAAATGCTGGTGCTTCAAGCTTGCTTGGCTTTACAGTAATTCCAACTGCTGCTTCAAGACCTGACTCTGTAGATGCATTTATAATAACTGTCTTAGCTGCATCATCATTATTAGTACCTTCAACCTTGCATGTTCCGTCACCATTGTCTGTAAGTTTTACATATGCCTTATCTTCTTCTGATACACTGTATGTAACCTTCTGTGTGCTATCCTCTGCTCCATAGAAGTATTTAATTGTACTTCCAACTGAAGCTGTTTCTTTTCCAGATTCAATCTCTGAAACATCTGATTTTATTGTAAGCTGTGTTGCAACTGCTTCCTGACCTGCTGCAGCAATTACATCTTTAACTCCTAATGGATCCCAGCCATCACTGCCCTTTAAAAGATTATATGTATTGTAATATGTTTTACCACCTGATACTACCTTGTAGGCATTAAGCACTGATTTTCCTGTCATATCAACGGTTTCTTTAGCACCCTCTCCACCGATTATGATATTCTTTCCATTATGAACGATGTTATTCTGGTAACATTTTAATGAATCAGATGGGTATTTTGTCCATCCTATTGTTATAGGTACACTTAAATTACTGTTATATACACAGTCTACTGCGGTAATTGTACCGCCTTCCTTAGTAAAGAACTGTGCTGGTTCTGCCTCTACATTTAATATCTTACAATTAAATGTACAACCTAAAAATGTTGAACCTGTACCATATGATGAATATAATGGTCTGTTTCCGTAGAAATCAAAATCACATCCTACATATACAGCATTTGCATTAAGAGCATCATCGGTACTTTCAAAATGACAGTTGTTATAAAGACTTCTTGATGCTCCATTTATTGGGTCAAGATTAAGTCTGCTTATAAAGTTACAGTTATCTGCAAACATCTTGTCTCCAGAAACATCAGCAAGCTGTGCCTGTGTGATTGTCTCTGTTCTCTTTGCCTGATTAAGCTCACTCATAAGCGGATAGTCAAGGTCTACACTACAATAGTTACCTATTGTTATGTTCTTAACTGTAAGTGCACCCCTGCAGTTGAATCTGAACATTGTATAGTTACCGTTAGAGGCATGTGACTGTCCTCTGTTTCCAGCTAATACAACATTATCAGGATTTCCTGTGAGACCTTTAATTGTAAGATAATCTGAATTAACAACCATTCCATAAGGTGCTGAATAGCCGTCTGTCTTCTGTACTGTATCTGTTGCTGCCGGATCATCTATCCAGTATACATATGGTGCAACATATACTGTCATTGGATTGTCTGCTGTTCCATTCTTTAATGCATCTGCTGACAATGCCTTAGTAATGTCGTTATATACATATGGGTACTTGGCAGCAAGCTCGTCTGATAACGAACCATCCAGATATATGGCTGTCTCCGACAACTGGATTGTCTCACCCTGATACTTAATGTAAGTTCCACCGAATTCAACCGGATCAGAACTGTCGATTGGTGTGTAACCTTCTAATGTTTTGTTAATGTCTTTTACTGCTGAATATCTCATGGCTGTTACTCCTGTTTCCTGTGCAAATGCATAATATCCCTGTAATGGAACTAAGTTACCTGCAACAAGAACGCCGGTCATAACACTGACGGCAACAGAAGCAATAATTTTGTTTCTTCGTATCATATTATTCCTCCTTATATTAAATTGTTTCTGCTTCTTAAGATGCTTTCATTATATTCACATTGTATTTTTATATATACAAAAAAACAGCACGAAATCTTCCAAAATCAAAAAAATATGTAAAAAATCAGTAACATATTCTCTATAAACGACCTATAATTAGTATGTGATTTTGCTTCGTAAGATATTATTCATATACCTAGGAGACGGCAATGTACCATTTTATTAATGACAATTTCAACACGGATATTGCTACTGTGCCTCCATCTTATAAAATGAAACATTTTCATGAACATAACAGATGGGAGCTGCTGTTTATATATTCTGGTTCCTGCACACTTTATGTAGGTGATGAAATATATATGTTAAATTCTGGCGGACTTGCTCTTATCCCGCCAGACATGGCACACATGACTACTTACCTCGCCGGAAGTGACCATACAAGATATGTGTTATATTTTAACAATGAAGAATTAGACTGGATTGCTGATGATTCTTCTCAGGATATAGAAAGCATTTTCCATAAACATCCTGTTATCCATATACCAGAAAGACGACTTGATTATATATCATCAATTATCCAGAAGATTTCTTATGAACACAATGGTGTAGATAGTCTGTCTTTATCTTTCATACATTCTTATTTTCATGAGCTTATACTTTTTATTCTACGCTGTCAGATGTATGAAGATAATGTTATTACGAAAATGGATACAGGTAATGAACTTATCCAGAAGGTTATTGAATATATTATCGAAAATTATCACAATGACATAACTATGGCTGCTACTGCCGAATTTTTTAATATGAGTGAATCGAGCCTTTCCAAGAAATTTAAGGCTTTTACAGGCTTCAGGTTCAGAGAGTATCTTATTAATGTAAGAACGCACGCAGCAGCAGACCTTTTAGTCAACACCAGCCTCTCTATTACTGAGATTGCTGACAAATGTGGTTTCGCCGACAGTAATACTATGGGCGGCACATTTAAAAAAATCATGGGCGAAGCGCCCGGAAGCTACAGAAAGAGCCATTAATTATATTTTTTATTTTAGAATGGAGGTTATTATGGCAGATTTTATTTTACTTGATGAAGATTTCTCGGATTTTCCTATTGGTGAATTTCCTTATGATAAGAATCATTCGGCAATGGGTGAGTATCATTTTATCCATTATCCTGGATATTATGGTAAATGGTATGACCCGGTATGCAACCACGTTTATAACGGTCAGGGGGCTTCCTGGATTATTTCTGAATATAATGGAAAACATTTTATGGAGCAGATGCGTATCCGCAATGACAAGCCACACCGCACATTTCCTATGCTCACAAGCGGTGACAGATTCTGGCGCGATTATACTATAACTGCAAGTGTGCGTATGTTTACTACCAAATGGGGCAATGCCGGCATTGGTTTTTGTTGTCAGAACTCTGCTAATCTTCTTGTCCTTGTTTTTGAAGAGCATGAGTTAAGACTTGAGTATCGTCATAAGGAGGAGGTTACTGTACTCAATTCTGTACCTTTTGATTACAACTGTGATGATACTTATGTACTTAAGGCTGAGATTAAAGGCAGCCATGTTATATGCAGTGTTGATGATAAGGTTTATTTTGACCTTGACACTGAATATGCAAGGCAGGGTGGCAAGGTTGCCATTACTGCAACTATCCCAACACAGTTTGGGTTTGTAAATGTTACTACTTCTGAAAGTACTGCTGCTTCTATTGATGCTGCAAGAAATGCTTATAAAGCTGAATGCGAAGATGCACAGGCACATTATCCTAAGATGAAGCTTCTTAAGAAAATTGACCTCAAAGGCTGCGGCACCGGAAGACAGCTTCGTTTCGGTCATCTGCTTGGCAATGGCGAGTATCAGATGGTTATGGCACAGTGCCAGAAAAGAGTAAGCCGTGATGCTTATGGAACAATCAGCTGTCTCACCGCATTTGACCTTGATGGCAATATATTATGGCAGCATGGTGAACCTACTGACAATCACGACATTGGAACTATATCAGCAGATATGCCTATGCAGATATATGATATTGATGGTGATGGCTTTGATGAGGTTATAACAGGCAAGAATTTTGAAGTGCTGATTCTTGATGGCAGAACAGGTGAAGTGAAGAAACGTGCCAAAACACCTTTCTCTACACCAGAAGAAGACGGAACTGTTATCGGTGTTCCTGATAAAATCTACGCATTTGACAGAATTAATCCTGATGGTATGCGTATATGTAATTTCCGTGGTCTTGAAAAGCCACGCGATATTCTCATTAAGGACCGTTATTGCAGAGTATATGCACTTAACGATGACCTTGAGGTTATGTGGCATTTCCAGAGTGATAAGAATACCGGACATTTTCCTTTTGCAATTGATATTAACGGGGATGGACATGATGAACTTTTAGTTGGTTATAACATGCTTGACTGCCACGGTAATAAAATGTGGACTATGCCTGTTAATGAAGACCATATTGATGAGATTGTACCAGGCAGATTTGAGTCAGGACCACACAAAGGTACTAAATTCTTTGCCTGTGTTGCTGGAAAGGAAGGCTTCCTGATATCTGATTTTAACGGAAAGCTTCTTAAGAAGGATGGTATCGGTCATGCCCAGCGTGTCAGTCTTGCTAATTATCTTCCTAACCGCCCGGGCTATGAAATGGTTGTTGTTAATTTCTGGGGACACCAGGGAATTATATATTTCTATGACAGCGAGGGTAATCAGTTATGGGAAATGGAGAACGAGCTTAATGGCAATCTCTTAACTCCTGTAAACTGGACTGGTGACGGTCAGGACTTCATCCTTCTTAATGCTGATGTAGAGCGCGGCGGAATGATTGATGGCAATGGTATCCAGGTTGTTAAATTCCCTGATGATGGACATCCTACCATGTGTGCTGAAGCTGTAAACCTCTACGGCGATGCCCGTGATGAGATTGTCACATGGGATTATGATTCAATGTACATATATACACAGGATGATGCACCTAAGGATAATGTATATGCACCTTTCAAATATCCTGATTATAATGCTTCTAATTACCGTGGAGAATACTCTTACAGTGAGAAATGGTGGTAAAATTAAGACTATAAATGACTAACAGGGTTGCAGAGTATATAACGCTCTGCAACCCTGCTGTATAATAAGTCCATCAGCATTTAATGAGTTTTTTCTCCAGACAGTAATGATACACTCCGTCTTCTTCAACAGATTTACATATGACATCTGCTCTTGCTTTGACTTCATCAATGGCATTCCCCATGGCCACACCTGTACCAACAGCTTCTAGCATTTCAATATCATTTCTACCATCACCAAAAGCAATCGCCTCATCTTTCGATAATCCATAATAACTAAGCACTGCATTTACAGCATTTCCCTTACCACAATTCAATGGAATTATATCTGCTGCTTTATCCCACCATGCAGTTATCTGGGTATTTTCAGTTCCTTGCAGTATCTGGGCATATTCTTCTTTTCTGCACGCACACATAATCTGATAAATATCTTCTTTACATAACTCATCAAAATTATCTGCAATTGTCAATGTTTCATTTCCAAATTTAAAATACTCTTCCAGATGCTCATCTGTGCCATTAGTAACAATAAAATGCTCATTGCTGATTGCAGCTGCTCTGTTCATTTTATTAAGATTTTGAATTATTTGATGTTTATCATTATTATTCAGGGGATTCCTGAAAATAATCTTTTCTCCAGCCATTACATACGAACCATTAAATGTTAGAAGCACATCAAATGTAATATCTTTGAATTTAGGAATTGAAAGATAGCCTCTGCCAGTTGCCATACAAAGCAATATTCCATTCTGGCGAAGAGAATTTAACGCCTTAACTGTTTTATCTGTCGGTTCTCTATTTCCCATTTTCAACAATGTTCCATCTATATCGAAAAATGCTATTTTAATCATATACGGCTCTCCTGTACTGTATGATATAATACATTATTAAAACGTTCTCTTATCAAATCTCATATTACTCGCTTTACCTTTTGAAAAATCATTATATTATAATAATACCACAGTTCACAAACTAAAAAAACACCCCGGAACCGGAATTCCGAGGTGTAATATACTTTTCTGAAACGCCATAAGACGCTTTGGATTGTAAATATTATCTCTTTGTTAACGTTTTGAGAACAAGAAAAGCCCATAAATAGGGGATTTGTGTATGGCAGTGTTGCATATGTGTTGTATGCGGTTGGCTGCCCACACATTCCCTTAACTGCTCATTACTTTGACAAAGAAAGAACTAATACTATGAAAATGCATTTTGCTTACTACAACCTACTTTATCGGCATAATTTTATTTGATTCTGCTAAGCTATCACAAAAAGCAAGCACTGAATCAAGGATATAATCCTCTCTCATAAAATCCAATAACATTACACTTCCAAGCTGTGAAATATGCTTTGCTATTGATGGATAATAATCTTTTATTGTTTCAATTGTGTCACCATATTTTGCTATTGCCTTTTTCTCTCCTTTCAATGCGCCAGTTACAATTGTTTTATTATTCGAATAGCCTCGCCAAGTAAACTCTCTGTATCTCATATAATTCTGTGTAGCAAACTTGGTTAATTCATATGCATCTTCAAGAGTATCATCTTTTGTTAACTGAACTCTATAATATGCACGAGAAAGTGCGCCAAACATAAGACCACGTCTTCTACCCTGCCCAAACAACCAGTGGTCTGCAATAATCTTCTTTCCACTTTCCATAGGCATCGCCTGTATTGTTGCCGCATAGCATTTTTCCAGAATAAGCCACATCCAGAATCTTTCATCTCCTAAAACATGTTTAGGCAAACAACATAGATGCTCATATAAGGTTATTGCGTTATCTACATCAACCTTTGAATAATCGCCATCTCCATCTACTTCTAGTTCAAAATCTTCAATAGGATATTTTTTCTCTACAAAACACTCTTCTGGGAGCTCTGCGATAAATGAGCTACTATCTGAAGGATTTTCTTTTACAATTTTAGTGAACTTATCTAAATTCGCTTTTATTGTTGCTAAAGCTTCATCAGTGAGAAACTTAACATTAATTTTACTCATTTTCACTTACCTCCTCGCCATTAATTGCTAGTTGATAAAAATCCTTAATGCTTTTATCTGTTGATTCATTCATCAACAATTGAGCTAGCTCAAAACAATTTATATTACTAAAATCTTCTGCCTCCAGTTCCTTTCCCTTCACGAAAGCATATCTTTTCATTACTGACTTAAACCACTTTTTATCATCGCAAATTTCATCAATAATATCGCCTTCCGAAAAACCATTTTGTATTTCTTGAAGGCAACCTGCAAGTGCTGGAATAACAAGGTTTGCAAAAAATACGCTATTATACATACTATAGTTTTTCATAGTATCATAAATACTATAATCTTCCGGATTAAGATAAATAACTATCTTATTAGACTCATCATTGTATGTTACGATTCCTTCGGCATCATCCTTCTTTACTATTGTAAATATTGATGACATCTTGTTATCATTACTTTCATCAATATCTACTCTAAATTTTATGCCATCGTCGGCAGCTAAAACATTTGAAGGATTAATATGGAAACTATATCCCTCGTAATCGTCAACAAAATCAGTACTAATAAATGCACATATTTCTTTTGTAGCAACTAAATACGCCGAAATTGTAACGATATTTGCAAAATTCGTAATCGGAATTTTCTTTGTTTGAGGTGATTCTGTTATTTCAAAGAACTCCCTGTACACAGTATTAGAGCACTCAACCTCACATATAGCTTTTACAAAGCCGTCATCATATAATTCCTTTAATTCTGGATTATCCAAGTAGAACGAGATATTTTTTAATATAAGGTTACCATTAACAATCATCGGAATACCGTTATCCATTTCGAAATCAAAACAGAATTGAGTTGTTTTATAATCAGTATTACTATCCTTATCCCTAAGCAAAGGATATGGAAAAACTTTATTACCTATAAGCATTCATTATCACCTCACTTGAAAACATGCTTTTTCTATTAGTTGTGTATTTCACAACATAAGTAACGTCTTTAGATAATTTCATTCTAACCTTGCCATCTTCTATTCTGCATGGTTTTCCATCAACTTCAGCGCTAATAATATCAAGCGTATAAGTATCACTACCATCTCCACACATTTTTAATTCAAGTTCAAAATCTGCCTCATCGTGAGGCGCAGTAAATCTAAAATCATATCTTCCTGCCTTTTCATCAACAACGATATTTTTATACTTTATTCCGCCCAGTTTAATCTTTTTAAGAATAGGTTCATTACCTGTAGCTGTACCACGACCACCCTGGTCATTTGGATCATCATAAGGATTATCTTCTCCTCCACCACCAGTGTTTTGTTTTTTACCATCATCTCCATCATCCGTTAAAGAACCATTCTGATGTTTAAATGCATCATCATCTTCATTGGCTTTTTCTTTTTTATGATTTGCTGCTTTATTTTTACGAGCCTTAGTAGTACGAACAATATCCTTTTTTATTGTCTTCACTTCAACTTCCATATCTCCATCCTCTGTTGAAGGCAAGAATTCACCAGCCCCAAGTACATCTGTTTTCTCAGAGCTATCTGCCAACATTACTTCAGTAACAAACTTTCTTATTTCTTCACGAAGTAATCTTTCAGCGTTTCTTGTTTTCTTTTTCAGAGGCTTATCATCATTAAGTCTATTAAATTCCCAATCAGTATGTTGAGGGTTTTCAACGTCTCTTAATAACGAATTGATTTCATTATCTCCTATAATACACATTGCAGAAAACGGAAGCTTACTCAAGTTGTCAGACATCTTTATCTTCATATATGGATATCTCACATAAACACATTTTTGAGTTGCCATGTCACTGTGATTTGCATCATACTTTTTTACATACACATCAACTTTCCCAAGCTCATCAAGGTCAATAGTTTTCTTGACGATATCCTCGTCGTATAATAAGGCAAATTGTGCCTGAATATCTCTATACAGCCTCTTTCCACAAACTCTCTTCAAATTTATGTCATTTATGAGTTCAGGTAATGTTTCCTTTGAAACAGTAATATCATCAACATCTATGATAAGAGTTTTTTCAGTAATTGCTACCATAAAACTCTCCAAAAGTTTTGAAATGATAGACCATTTCCAATCATTTTCAGAGCTGAAACCAATTATATATACATCGGTACCGTAGTTACCTTCTTCTCTTTCAAATTCTGGATCCAGCAATAGCTCCTCTAATATTGGCTCCTTCTTGTCATTTCTTGAAAAATATGCAATTCCTTGTGTCATAAGTCCATCAGTCTCAGGAATAGGAGCAGAACGGAGTTTAGATACACCTATATATCCGCGTTCATTATCCTTATTGTAAGTCGAATAAAATACTGTGTTTATATTGCTATTTACAAACGCTGCATACTTTCCAATTCCCTTTGAACCGCCTGCACCACTACCTTTATATGAGATACCAGAGCCTTTAGTTAACAAATAAAATGGCTTTTCAGCATCGTTAGATAGAACTCCTTCAAGTCCTGATGTATGAAAATCACTAATTCTAAGACATTTTATCTTCTTATCATGTGACCTCTCCAACATTCGTTTAAGCGGCACAGCTTCTTTGGGCAGCTCTTTCTTATATTCATAACACGCTTCAATCATCTCAGAAAGTTCATCTATTCCTGGTATAGCATCATGCTCAACTTCAAATAGCTTATACTCCATTTTGGTATAAGATGAATTATAACGTGCATCATTTGAATTCTGTCCTGTTTCACGAGCCAACGCCTCTTCAGGTTCCTTCTTAAAAGTCTCAACATCACCATTATCCAAGCCTACCTCTGGACCATAGTCATTATTCGGACTTCTCCATTTCTCGTCAGTCATGTTATATGCCTCCTCTACAATCTAAATTTTTTCTTTGTTGCTTGCTTAGTAACAAACCTATTTCTTTGTATTTCTAATTCCTGTTCAATTGCAGAAAAAATTGTTTTTACTTGTTCCTCAGAATACGAATAATTTGATGTGTTTGAGAGATTACCCAATAAATGCAACATATCAATTATTTTATTAGTTCTATTTTCAGCCAGACGCTTAAAGTTTTCTTCTTTTTGGTTACTCATACTGTCACCTCCATGTACATACATTATCATCCTTTAGTACATTTGTCAAATATTGCGTAGATATATTTATTTTTTACTCGTTGATTTTATAAATGTACTAACATTTTTTATATATTGTAAATATGAAGGTGGTACAACCATTTATCGCTAATACAATTTTCACTATCTGAGCATGTTCTGAACTTACACTCGTTAGAGTGTGTCCATATCGCGCAAGCTCAAAAAAAATCCCGGAAACATATTGTTTCCAGGATATAATTTCTAATATTATATATTTGATAGTATTTGTGTATCCTTAAAATTCCAAAATCAAGAAATTTATATATGGTAGTGTGTATGCTATACAAAGCCCAGAACTCTCCTGGACATCCATTTTTTAATTGACACATTCCATATAGTAATTAATCCCTACCAATTGTAATTCATTATATACTTTCTCAAATACCCATATCAAATAAATAGTAGTCCACACTGTAACTCTCAGTTTATTTGCGAGATGCTATACGAATCTTTCAAAAACTGAATCTGTATTATATGACAATAATCTTATTCTATTTCATTTATAATTCTAAAAGTTTCATTTTTATCATTTTATCACCTACTTAAATATGTCTTTCATAACCCTCTTCTCCATATCATCAATACTGTAAATCGTATCCATGACCTCAAATGTCTCTCTCAGATTACCCCTGGCACTCTTCCAGCCAATTCCATCTGTAAACCACACAAATGTAAATCCATCTATTGTATCAGCTTCCTGTGAAAGCATCTTGTAGCTTCTTGCAGTTTCATTGAGTTTAGAACCACCACCACCATAAAAGTTTGTCTCAATAGCATAAATCATCTTGTCAGTCTTAATTACAAAATCAAATCTCTTAGCAGCTTTACCCTGATTAGAAAGTGCTGACAAATCAATATTCCATCTAGATTCAATATCTTTTAAGTACATCTCCTTAAAGTAATTCTCGTTCTTCTTAAAACCTGCTGCCACAAT
>OLHA01000543.1_pt1 | contig 22069 bp, 23 predicted proteins | sample 1605961 | NCBI WGS metagenome assembly OLHA01 (sample SAMN03283288) | human gut metagenome | biome: human-associated habitat; material: feces | host: Homo sapiens | place: Peru | collected 2012
ATAGCACCCCATTGGAATCATAAGCACTTCCGGTATCCCCGGAGAGCTGAATGGTAGGTGCGTTGCTACTGGAACTGCCGCAAAAGCTGGGGATTTTCTTTGCGGACTGGATTGCGGATACCAGGCTATTGTAGCAAGAAGTGAATCCAGACACCGAGGCCGAAGCGGCGGCATAGAACACGTCACCAGAAGTACCGCACTCGTTGGCGCTGTTCCTGTTAAAACTATTCGGGTCGCGCAGACCGCAGACGATCTCATAGATCAGGATTTGCGTTGCTACCCGCAGGGGAACATTGGGATTGCTGTCCTTCTTTACTGATGTAACGCTGATGGAGTGATCCCACTGCTGGTTACTGTACAGGAGGATAAGCCCGATAGCTTCCCGCCGGGCAGCAGGCATCGCGTACCACACGTTGCCGCCGGTGGTACTGCCACTACCACTCAGTGTCACATCCCGGTCAACGGAATTGCCGCTGGTACTGGCCGCATAATTGCGCCACGGCTCAATGCAATACAGCGGTTCGTCCGCATGGGCAACGCCGCCGTATCTTGCAAAATGCCAGCCCATGTTCTTGACATAGGCCGTTCGGGTTGTGTCTGTACCATTGGGCTTATAAGTGCAGGACACTTGGTAATTCAGCCGGGTGGTGTAGTCGCCGTTGTCGGCAAAGTCGAACAGCATAATGCTGTTCTGGGTGGAGGCGTAGGTATCCACACCCAGAATGCGGTCATCTGAAGCTGGACTGTCCAGCTCCTCCGGGGGTACGGTTTCTTCTGTCCCGTCATCGGCTGAGGATTCTGTGCTCTCCTCTGGCACAGCTTCTGCCGTAGTGGGAACGGCGATTTCCTCCGCAGACGCATACGGGACCAGGCCAACGCACAATGTAAACACCATGACGATTGCTAATATTTTGCGTAAGTATTTTACCATCACATACGTCCTTTCATTGGAATGTGTTTATGGGAGGTGGGAAGTCAAAGGTGCATACTCATAGATTCCTCCCGTATACAGGCTCCGTGTTCTGACATTTCCTGAGTTTCGGCCAGCTTCTGATCGTATGCTTTCAAGACAGCCTCCTGCAGTGCCGTTTTACCCGCATTGGAAATGGGAAAGAAGATATCCGAATACTTAACGCCACCATCATTTGCCTTATAGGATAACTGTGGTGCGGCAACAAACAGGCCCTTATTTCCGGCCACTACCCGAAGCCCTTTCACAACAAACTGACCGTCCAGGGACACTGAAGCAATTGCCTTCACTCTTTCCCCAGACATCATGCGGTCTATTCTCGCTTTGACTTTCATCGATTCACACCTTTCTCTCTAAAACTCCCCACGGCTTGCCATCCGGCACCCGTGGGGACAAAATATCATACGCTTCCAATTAGCTTGCCATATTCAACGGCAGTACATTTCCATGACTGGCCCATTTTGCAGACAAATGCAGCACGGCCTCCCGTTGCTGTTCCAGTGTCAGGCTGTCGAGGAAGTCCAGCAATGTAGCAGGTGCGTCCTTTTCCTGAGCAGTCACTTTTCCACCGCAGTGATCGCAGATTTTCTCTCGTCTGACCAAAACGGAATTGTCTTCCTGAATCGTGAAACTCAGGACATCATTGAAGCCGAAACCAACCTGCTGACGGAAAGCATAGGGGATCGTGACCCGTCCGCGCTTTCCCAGAATGCGATAAATTTTCGTCATACAATCCCTCCTTTACGCCGCGTCACGCATACAGCTCTGGCATCTGGTACAGAAGTTGACGCATCGCCAATCTTCTGTACTGACTGCTTTATAATCCTCACAGGTCTGGTAGCACTCTGCGTAGTCTGTGTAGTCATCCGTATCCGCATCCGTGTCTGCAGGGCTGGCAGCATCTTCATAGGATTGGATATTGGCATAGACGATTAGGGTATTTCCATCCCGCTCAACCTTCATGATTCTTCCATCCAGGGCACAAATAAGGTCCAGGATCGTTTGAATTCTCTGTTCATCAGGCACAGTCTTTTTCATCACTCGAATTCCTTTCTTTCAATAATGTCTGCGGATCTTCCATTGTGTCAAACATACTTATCTGCGCAATGGAGTTGGACCGCTCTTCGGTGTTGTAATTTGAAATCAGCAATTCCGGATACTGGCATCCGGGGCTATATCGCTGCGCAATATTGGACAGCCTGCTGATTCCTTCTATGTGAATTCCTGGGTGCGTATAAAGCTCTCGGATTTCCGGACAATCGTTGTATGAAAGCAGGAACCTTCCCCGCATTGAAAATAGCGCATCCGCAAGCCTTGTGTGGTCTTTCCTCCCGAATCCTCCTCCCTTATAGCAGGATTCCGTTTTGTAGTATGGAGGATCGCAGTAAAAGAAGCTTTCCGGCCTGTCATACTGTTCTATCAGTTTCTGAAAGTCTTTATTTTCAATGACTACAGTTTGGAGCCGCTTCGCCGCTATGGAGATAAGCGGGAAATTTTTCCACATAGCATGTGGTTGTCCACCAAAGCTATCCAGCCCGGAAGCATAGCTATAACGAATCAAGGCATAGAAATAGGCTGCCCTCCTGATGTCAGGAAGAGCAGCCTTCGTTTGCAGTGCTTGTTTCATATAGTCAAAATCCAGTCGCGCATTCAGCACATATGTCAATTCAGCTTTCAGCTGTTCAGGATGTTCCCGAACGCACCGATATAAATTGACCAGATCACCATTGAAATCGTTATAGACTTCGAAATCATTTCCAGGAGGTTTATGGAACAGCACCCAGCCCCCGCCGCCAAACACTTCAATATAGCGTTTGTACTCCAGCGGAAAACGTGGGAGTATTTCATCTCTGAGCGCTTTCTTGCCGCCAACCCAGGACATAAAACTATTTATTTTTTCACCTCCCTTCACCTTATTTTTGCAGACTCAGTTCGCCATCCGGGTTCTGCGATGTCTGCGCATCCTGCGCTTTTTATTCTGGCTAACATGATACATTGCACAGGATGTGACAACTCCGACACATCCGAGCACAAACATAGGCCAACGCTTTTTCAAATCATACTCATCCCTTTCTTCTGGTCATTTACCGGTACATCCCGCACCTGCTCACACTGGTTTTCATTATCCGCAAAGGGCACCATCGCATACAGATGGCACCCTCTCCCAGAAATCACGCCGTAATCTGTAAGCATCCCTTTTTCTCGCCCGAGGAGTTTCTCTCCTTCCGGCATACAATACAGAGCGTTTAGCCACCTTGGATCAAACTCCTTCGGAAGCATTTTGGCAAGGTACTCCCTAAAGTAGTCGTTCTCGCTGTTCAGAAGCATATCCAACTCATACTCGCCCGCATGCTGCGCACAGTCCATCAGGCCAGTTACTTCTTCTGGGTTTTCCAACACCAAAACTGCCTTGTATCGCACCAATTCTTCTTCCGACATGGCCTGAATCATGGCTGCCAGACTGTTCCATTTCTCGAACTCGAGCATTGAACGGAATTGGTCCTGCGATATCTGTGGAATAGCAGATTCCATCCCATAGCACATACAGCTGCAGATGGTGCGTTCATCGTACTCTTTTGCGATGCGGTCCGCCTGTTCACGAGAAATTGGCAACTCTATCCATTCTGCTCGCTCTACTGTGCCACCTGCATGCTTCGCAGAGTGCTGGCCAATCTTCAATCTGAAAACTGTACCGTCTTCACAGTATATATCTTTCGGTACGTTCCTGCCGTCAAATACGACGGGAAATTCATATTCACCCGCTGAGACATAGCAATTTCTGATAAAGATGCCACCTTCACGCTCTCGGAATCTCCTGCCCACTTGCTTCATATCCAACATATCCAGTACGTTTTCCGTGAGGCCAGTCAGATCATCGTCCAGATCATTATCCAGGACAAAGTTTCCAAGCGAAAAATCGTCATCGACACCTATAAGGACGTTGAGCTCATCCAGTCCGTAAGTCATGTTGATGATATCTTGAATAGGCACGATGCCATCGAATGCGCCATCGTCCAGGCATCTTTTGACAACGCCCTGCATAGCCACTCGTTCAATCTCCGACAGCTGGCCAATTCGATATGCCAAATAGTTGAGTTCCTCCAGCGTGGGTGAATCCAGTCTTATTTCCGTGAGCTGCGGCAAATCCGCGCATCCAGTAACAGTAATTTCCCGATACCCCAAATTGTCAACCTGGAACCGGGCCTGTTGACATGCATCATCCAGCAGCGCTTTCATTCCAACAGGCAGGTCAATATTGGCATAATAAAAGCGCCCATCGGGCGCGTCCTCTCTCGATAATTCAACCGATAGTATCTTCCTCGACATTTCCATCTCCTTTCTCAAATCTTCAGTTCCATATCATGGGAACTACGTTCCTGGGATTCCAATACAACGGTATAGCGCTCGTTGCTGCTATTCGATCCCTGACTGTACACAATTTCCTGATTCAACACATATGATGCAGGCAGCGTTACACAGTTACCCGTGCCATCGTATATCTGAATCTGTTGACATTGTTTCAGTTCTTTTGCACGTTCTGGGGATATTCGAATATGTCCTTCATCCATAAGAAGATCTACCGTTGCTGTGGGGTGTAGCTCAAAGAAACCTCCCACTGTTCTTTGCATTTCTTTCTCGTATGCTTCTTGAGCGGCTCTTTCTCTGAGCGCTGTCGGCACAATGGTCTTAAATCTTTCCGGCTCTAATACCAGCCGTCGGAAACGGGTCCCCAAGGATACCATCGCATCAACGTCTTTTCCGTTACAGAAAAATCCGCCTGCCTCACTGTCAAAAGAAATACTCTCCAGTGCGGGATCGTCCGCAAACACTTTTCGGAAAACGGCTTCCCACTCATACCCATCCCCGTGCGTATAGAAACCGTTTTGGGTAATTGGGTCGCCAATCTCTTTGGCATACGCATTGAACGCAAACTGTCCAAAGTCCATGTACTCATCTGATAAAAAAGACAATTCCAGACATAAGCTGACAGAATTGTCCCCATGATTTACCAGATAAAATGGGGCATTCTCCTGATTGAATCTTTCGATTATTTCCATTCGCATCTGAGGCATACCCTACATGAGCAGTGACATCCCGCTGCGCTCCTCATGGGAATCAAAAGCTTGTTTCTGGTTTTCTTTTGCAATTTCTTCCTCGGTCATTTTCCGGAAAGAATCGACCTGTGGAGCAAGGGCCAACCCACTACCATTGTCCCAATGTACATGGATCTGTCCAATGGAATCCACATTTTGAACCGTCCCCCTAGTCCCAGGCGGGACCGTCGGGTACGGATCGTCCATATGTTCCAAAACCACTCTTGTCCCTTTCGGATACATTTCTTTGTACCTGGCCGCCTCTCTATGAAGTCGCTCCCATTCAGATATCGGCATATTTCATCTCCCTTTCAATTCTAAATATTCGCATTTGTTTTTCATATAGCCAACGAAGTGCTATTTCCCCCTTGCTTCACATTGGCTACGTTTCTGCATCTCCTCAAATACTGATAGCTGCCTCTCATAGTGAATGTCCTGTGCTTCTTGGATAGGACGAATCGTGTACAGCAAACTTCCATTCCACTTTTTACCGGCCTTTGTAAAAACAGATGTCGGCTCTGTATAAATCAGCCCTTTATCCACCAGCGAATCCACATGTTTCTTTACTGTTGGGCGGCTCATGCCTAAAGCTTTGCCGATTGTCGCAAAACTTGGATAGCATTGGTATGTTTTCCGGTTTTCACAAAACATGAGGTAGGCGTATACAGAAATCTCGCCCGCATTCAGATTCAGGTTAAAGATAGCGTTAGGCATTGGAAAGTATTTGCGAATAGCATCCTTGGGGCGACTGCCGCTATAAACCATTCCACACACTACTTTCCAAGATTCTCCGCAACCCACTCCTGAAACTTATCCCGCGGGACCACAAAACGGCTTCCGATCCGCAGTGCCGGAAACCCCTTTTCGTGGAGTAGCTCATACGCGCTGGACGGAGACACCCCCAGCACAGAGGCAATGATCTGTGCGTTAAGGAACATAGGTAGGTCATCAAAGTTCTTGTATTGTTGTTCTGTCATTCATTCCCTCCTTTTTAGATTCTGGTGCGCACCAGAAATACAGCATTGCGTCGTGGCAATGCATATTTCTAATGCGCCGCCAATGTCTTTCATTGATTATGGCGTTGTAGTTTCTACTTTGTTGTGCAGTAAATCAGGCTATCCCGCAGCATCTGAGCCGGAATGATCGTCCGACTCCGGGATTCCACGTGAACAAATGGGGCATACGCTTTCAGCCTCCACCGGTATCACCCTGCTATTTCTCTGCAGGCTGCTGTTAACAGGTGTTTTATCATTCGCCCTTGCCAATATGCCCCTGGGAACTGCTGTATTCGTCGCAGGTCGGTATAAGTTCAATCGCTATCCGGACACAACCGGAGTCTCGGCGCACTTACCTGGCATTTGGAAAGGGAGTTAACCCGATCCACCACTATTCACTTTTCAAGGAACACGAAAGGGAATGCGTTTTCCACAAAACCCTTTCATATATATATTAGGAGACGAAGGCGAAAAAACGAAACACCCTCAGAAAAAATTTTTTGCGTATGGAAATAAGTACTACTGTTTTATTTATTCTCCTAACGGTAGCACGAAAAAGCACCCTGGCTTATGTAGCCAAGATGCTCTTTCATGCGGTTCTATTTATTTGATGACATAGGTGCTCAGTCTTCCGCTGCCTTGTTGTTCAAGTTTTCCGCTCTCACAGAGTTCTTTTAGAAGGCGGAATGCTTTTGTCGTTCCGGCATCAATCAAATCCTCAGCTTCTTTTCTTGTAACGCTACCGTTCTCCTGTGCATACTGAACGATGAGGCGCTTCTGCTCATCCAGTGAAATATCCCTATGCGCATTGTCTGTCCCCTCAACTTCAGCCACATGCCCCTCATTTCGATTCGGAAGTGTCACACGGAAAACACCTTTTGCTGTTTCGAATTCTGGCTGGCATTCACAAGCTCTATATGCACGTTCTATTTTCCCGATTCCCGTTCCATAACTCTCTATTAATCTCATGCGATAAAAGACAGCCGCTAGATTTGGATTTCTCGACTGTGAAACACCAAGGAAGATAGATTGTAACTCCAGTCCAGGTACGAGTCCACCCAGAGATACAAATTCAATTCTGTCCTCATAAATATTAACCAAGTTGCTTCCACTAAACGAGTAATCGCGATGAACAATACTATTCAATAGCGCTTCTCTCACTGATGCTTCCGGATAGTCTCTCCTGTCAGTTCGATTCAACCCAGAGAATGTTGCTTTTGTTTTATTGAGCAGGTCAATAAACTGATAGACATCCTCCAACTGTTTTAGAATTGAGCCAGTGAACTCTTTTCTATCACGAAACAATTCTTTATCGGTTCCCTGAAAAAGCGCAACTTTTGTGGTTGTCTCACACTGGTCTGATAGCAGCAACGCCAAATTCGTATATAGGCCATCTTCACCAATCAATTTGAGCGTTCGCATCTGTGAGGGACCGATTTCAATCGACCTTTTCTGCATTTCTGCTTGAAGTGTCTGAAAAGTCAACTCTTGATTCATACTTCTACACAGCTCAAAGGATCTGCCGCTGTTCTGAAGAATCATCTCACGAATTCCTTCTTCAGTCATTGGCTGAGTAGAACTGCCTTTTCTTACATACACCCCACTGGGCTTCAAACCTTTTTCACGAAGATAATAGGGGCGATTCGTCCCGGTCATTACATCTATTTCAACGACCTGTTTTCCCTCAATTTCAGCGGTATTAACCCTGACAAAAGGCATCACATCCGGTGCTAATGAATCTTTCAAGGAATTCACAATTTGCAGCATTACACCATCCGGGTCATCAATACCCAAGACCGCCCCATCTTTTCGGACACCAACGTAAATAGTGCCGCCGTCTGCATTGGCAAATCCCATTACTTCCTTTCGGATGTCTGGAACATACTCTTGTTTAAACTCGATATTCTGATTCTCGAATGATAACATTTCGTACTCCTTCCTTTCTCGTTTCTTTCTCGTTTCTTTCTTCTTTCTTTTCAATTATAAGGAAGAAAGAAAGAAAAGTCAAGAGGTGCATGTGCAATTATTCTGTCGATTGAAAATACTCCCGCTTCTTCCGCATATGAGAATACAAGTTTAACAAGGACGCTTATTTTCAGTGGATGGTCTTCAAGCAATTATCATGCCATCTCTAATAAGCTTCTTATTAGAGGATAACATTTGAAAAAGTATGCCCAGCAGCTTTCCAACGCAGAAACAACTGTGCATAATGTTTGAGCTGTTATTGAATACTTATATTGATAGCATAATTTTTTCCAAATTCACATCTATAGTCAAGGTATTTTTTCATTTTGCAAAGGTCAATTTTATCATCAAGATAATCTTTCGGACTCACAGATATTATCAATTTACTTACCAGTTTATCATTGGACTGAACGAAGCAGTCAACCGTTCGTTGAAATACACTTTCTTTTGTTGCCTCCTGGATTGCTGCTTTTCCTGAGCCGAGAAGCGGTATACATAAAGTATCACAATGTCCTATTCTTCTAATAGCATCAGTTACAGCATTGAGTGCAATATCGACATTTTCAATTGACTGTCCAATAGGTTTTCCATATTCATTTACATCATTTATTGCTACAAAATAAAAATGCTTTTTCTCATAGTCAACCTTTGCTACTGTGCCGATAGGATATTTTACAGTTGAACCAAAGCAATCAGATGTACAATCTCCTTTGATTCCCTGCTTGTTAAGGCTTGCACCTATTAGACTATCTAGACTATGTATGTTCCCCTTAAAGTATTTGAGTTGAAATCTCCCTTGGACGCTGCATGAGCTGATGTATTCGCCATCCATCCTAGTACGAAAAAAAGTGTTCGTAGGTATAATATAGCTATTGGCTGTCCAATTTGAAAAAATATCCCCAACGCTAACTTCGATTTGCATATCAGAATTAGACACTTTCTTGCAACAATTAAGCTTCTCGCGATTGCACAAACACGAAATAACTAAGCCAGTAATTACCACCATCAACCAATGCGCCTTAACCCATTCCTCCAGATTCGCAAATCCAATGAAATCCTTCAGGAAAACCGAAAATGTAAAAAAAGATGAAACATAGCCAACAGTAGTGCGAATTAGTTTCCATAAAGCTCTTGGCGTGTCTATTTCTCCTGTAATTGATTTAAACAATACCTTTAACCGATCAATCATATCCCAGCGCCTTCTTAATCAAAGCATAATTCCCCACTTTTTCTCCAAGTGCATTCCGTGTCCAGAAAGGGCAGGCTTCCAATTTATAATCGCTCATATACTCAGGAAGTCAATTAGGCTGCTTATTCAGGGAATTGTAAACCACAATAATTGTTTTTCCTTTTTTCTTTGCTTGTTGGAACTCGTGCTCAAGATAAGAAATTGTATTGATATATCCAACATCGTCCCATGGACCGGCCTTAAAAATAGTGTTCCATTTACACGTTCTAGTTCCATTGGCATTTTGTTTATATGGCGTACATGCGCAACCAGGGCCGTCACTGTCACGCTTACAGACGCTTCCAGCAGTTCTCGATGCTGTCTTGTCCCCAATAATAAAAATCACTGCTGATGAGGCATTAATTTGAGAATTGAATTCTTTTTTCAAATCGCAGGGCCTGCAATCCGGATCCCGCGAAATGCTTCCTGAAACAACCTCAGCCGTATCAACATAGTTGACCTTATGAAGATCATCATTTCCCCAATCATGGAGTTTAACCACGACATCACGATCACCATCAGACGCAGAATAGTCCGCACTAATGTAAATTCTCTTTCTCATATTGCTCTCCTTCCAAAAATACTATGCATCGGAATTGTTGTTCCCGCATTTCATTATATCATTCTTTGCGCAATAATGCTATACCCATATATTACGCCAAGCTCATTTTTGTTAAATATCTATAAAATGATGAATTTTACAAAGTTGTTTGCAAATTTTATGGAACATAATTGTGGATATATATCGGCAATTCTATTAGTGTTCAACCGCAAGCCAGAACAGTGTTCCACCCGTATACAGCAACACCTCATCATATAGGCAGCACTCCGATTCCCGGAGTGCCTATCTACACCTTGGTGCCGATGGTGATTATTTATTTATTTAGAAATCATATAACCCCGCAGGATTTCTTTGAGAGCCTGCATGTTCTCCAGCAGAATCTTCTGTTCATTGGCTGAGCAGTCCGAAAGGACATCAATCCCAGAAGAATGTACGTTACTGCTGGTAATCAAAAGATTATCTGCAAGCAGCTCGTCAGCCGAGACGTTTAGCGCATTTGCAAGGTTGACAAAAGCTTCCATACTTGGTAACTTCTCACCCCGCTCTAGATTGCCGATATGAACCCTACTTATCTGGACTTTTTCGGCCAGCTCCTCTTGAGACAGATTGTTTCGCAATCTGTAATATTTCACCCTAGCTCCGATACTTTTCATGTCGATCACTGAGAATTTTACCTCCTTGCCATACACACCAAGGTGATCGATTGTATCGTGCCTGCGACGTATCTCAATTTGTTGTCCAAAGACAAGATTGCAAGACTGCAATGCTTTTCCTCTCCCCGGATAGAACACGATTCTTTGAGAAAAGTAACCAGTAGTTACATCTACCATAAAATGTAACTATTGGTTTGTGGAGTAATTGCAAGATTGCAACTATTATTATCTTGTTGTGGAGAACAGCAAAAAGAGGAGAATTTTTGATGATTGACATGTGTAATGGAAAGCTCAAACTGTATGCAAGTGTTTCCGAGACAGATGTTGACTGGCTTTGGTATCCACTTATTCCATATGGGAAATTGACGCTTCTTCAAGGGGACCCAGGATGCGGAAAATCCACATTAATGATGAACCTCATTGCCGCCGTTTCAAGCGGAGGTTACTTGCCAGACGGCAGAAGGCTTAAGAAGCCTCTGCACGTTATATATCAATGTTCTGAGGATGGACTAAGCGATACGATAAAACCGCGCTTGCTGACAGCAGGAGCAGATTGCAATAATGTTGCCTTCCTGGATGAAGAAACAGACTGGGTCACATTAAATGATGAAGCAATCCGCAGAGCCATTGCCGATTTCAACGCAAAGCTGCTCGTGATCGATCCAGTTCAGGCATATCTGGGAGATACAGATCTTGCCAGCGCTGCAGCAATGCGGAAAGTTTTGCGGCAACTAGCAGCCTGGGCTGCCATGTATGACTGTGCCGTTGTCCTGATTGGGCACCTCAATAAAAAGCAAGGATCGAAGGATATCTATCGTGGGCTTGGCAGTATCGATCTGGTGGCAGCCGCAAGAAGTGTTCTTCACATAGAGAGGCTTGAAGAAAACGATGATATAGCGGTGATTCATCACGTGAAAAGCAGTCTGTCGACCAAAAGTAAGGATATATTCTTCACCCTGGACAATAACCGACGTATCGAATGGCTGGAACAGCCATCTGATGTATTATTGGATAAAACGAAGAAGCAGACCGTAGCGGCAGAATTTATGAAAATGAGGCTAGCTGCCGGCCCGGTTAAGGCTACGGAAATTTTAGAGGGACTCAAAGCTGCAGGCATTGGTGAGCGCACAATTCATCAGGTAAAGAAACAGATGGACATTCGCTCAGTCCGGCGTGATGCCGTGTGGTACTGGCTGCTTCCTGAATCCGAAATGAATGGTGGAAGGTGAATACATGTCGAGGTATAAAGCGAAAGAGGAACTTCGCCAAATATATCAGCAGGAGGAAAAGTGTTACCAAGAATATATTCCGGCAAAGCCAAAGGCGAATTTATATGGCAATGATCAGACATTTCGCGTCTGTGCATACTGCCGGGTATCTACTGACAACGATGAACAGCTCTCCTCTTTTGAATTGCAGCAATCCCATTATAGGCAGTTGGCAATGGATCATCCCAACTGGGAACTAAAACATATATATGCAGATGAGGGTATTTCGGGAACATCTCTGAAGAATAGAGATCAATTTAACGAAATGATTGCTGCCTGCAAGCAAGGGAAATACGATCTTATCGTAACAAAAAGCGTTTCGCGATTTGCCAGAAATCTGGTTGATTGCATATCCCTGATCCGTATGCTGAAAGGCCAAAATCCTCCCATTGGTGTGTTCTTTGAAACGGATAATCTTTACACGCTGGCTGAGAATACGGAATTCATGCTATCTTTTCTGGCCACATTTGCGCAGGAGGAATCTGTAAAAAAGAGCGAAGCGATGAATTGGTCTTTACAGCAACGGTTCAAAGATGGGAAACTTTTGACCCCAGCCCTACTGGGATATGATCGGCAGCGGGATGTGACTGGACGATACATCAAATATGCACCGCTGGTCGTAAATCAGGCAGAAGCTAAAATTGTCACCCTAATCTTCGACGCGTATCTTGCGGGTTGGACAATGGAAGAGATTGCTGCGTTCTTAACGGACATCGGTGCTGAAACAAAGTTGGGTGGAACTGAATGGAGTGCCAATTCTATTAATTACATCCTTACAAATGAACGATATTGTGGGGATATATGGACTTGGAAAACATTTACAGCCGACCTGTATGAACATAAGCATCGGAAAAATCGAAGGGATCGGACACAATACCGCTACAGAGGAAAGCATGAGGCAATTGTTTCCGAAGAAAAATTCGAGGATGTTCAAGCTCTAATAGAGAACCGCAAGCACCATATCCGAGGGGGACTCCCAGTCATGCAAGTCATTGACGAGGGAATTTTCAGAGGATTCATTCCCATCAACCACCATTGGGTAAATGACGATCCCGGTACTTACTATGACATTTCCAATAGCATACACCAGGCAAACGGTAAGGCTGACAAAATAGAGAAAGCATCCATCAGTGCGTTCAACTTGGAGGGCTATCAGGTTGTCCGTGGTCAGTTTCTCCAGATTCGTTACGAGGGACCAACACTGAACATATCCAGAGAAAGAATTGCGTTCAACAAATTCTGTATGCAAAAATTTGCTGATGTTGCCTACATCCAACTACTGCTTCATCCGGCTGAAAGGAAGTTAGCAATTAGGCCCTGTCAAAAAACGGATGCCCATAGCATTCGGTGGCGGCCAGATCCGGAAAAACCAATATACAGCAAAACATTGAATTGCCAGCATTTTGGAATTGCACTGTATTCCATTATGAAGTGGAACCCGGACTATGTTTACAAAATCCGTGGAACATGGGCAGCTCGTCGCGGGGAGCAGATTATTGTTTTTAATCTTCCAAATGCAGTTCCGGCAATGATGCAAGAATCTGAAAATGGCGGAGAATCCAAAGTGAAAAAGTGGATTCCGCTTTACCCGGAGGAATGGGAAGATGACTTTGGCGAGGAATTCTATGAGCATGCGCTGGACAATGGGTTTTACTACATTACCCCTAACACACAGTGGCATTCTCAGAGCAAAGGCATACTTGCGCCTGGCATTAAGCAGTACACAACAACAAGTCCGGAACAGTTACAAGTTACAATAGATGATTTGGTGGGGGGAACGAGAATCAGAAATGAAGAAGAAAGAAACTGAGGACTATATTCAGGAAAGCATCACTATGCCTGAAGATGATGACCGGGCAGAAGAACTTGTTAATTTGGCGGGCTATCAGGTAACAAAAGCCGAATTATTTGCCCATACAAGAGAACCAGCTATTACGATATGGGAAAATAGAATTAAATTTAACATGGCGTGTCTGCGCCGTTTCCCAGGAGTAACGCATATCCAGCTTTTAATACACCCAGAGCAAAAGCGCCTAATCGTTCGCCCATGTGATCCGGACGCTCCTGATTCCCTTCGTTGGGCCAGAGGGGGCGGCGAAAAAGAACTCACAAACCGTGACCTTCTCTGTAAAATTTTTGCGGCAAAAGTTTTTGACCTAATGAACTGGGATACACAGTATCGTTATAAGATGATGGGGAAACCGGCGGTGTGTGACGGTGAAATGCTTTACCTGTTCAAATTAACAGATTTTGAGCTGTTTGTAAATGGGAAAAAGACAAAATCCTATCTTCCGGAGGATTGGAGAAACTTTTTTGGAACGCCTGTAGAAGATCATGAAGACGCATACAAGATTGATCTCGCAGATGGGTACATAACAACAAACTAAGGGGAGAACACACATTGAAACAAATGAACATGATTGAAGAACTGAACATGGACGGATTTCAAATTGTGAACTCGGAGATGTTCAATCATGCGAGCAGCAGATATAATGTGACCTGCTCCATATGGCCATCAAAGATCTCATTTAGCAGAATGACGCTGGAGAAATTGAATTTCTGCGATTATGTGAAAATACAAGTCCATCCAGAGAATAAATGCTTGATTGTTGCCCCTGTAACTTCTTCTGATAAGCAAAGCATTCGCTGGACAAGGGAGGGCAACGAAAAAGAGTTCCGCAATATGGAATCGAAAATGTTCGGGGAGTACCTATATAGGATATGGAAACTGAACCCAAAAAGTAATTACCGAACGATGGGTAGGCTTGTTTCTTCAAACAAAAAGGTGATGATGCTGTTCGATTTCAGCCGTGCGGAAGTGTGGAAAAGCAGAAGTCAGAAGGAAAATGGATGATACATATTTGTCGTTCTACCTAAAAGCAAACCGTGTGCATATATTTGTGGATGCTTTGCGCGCAATCGGAAGCCCAAAATACATTTGCTTCCTAATGGAATCGGATGGTCGAACACTTCTTCTGAAAGCTTATCCGAAAAAGGACTTTCGGTCATTAAAGGTTCCCTTAGAAGTTTATCGTGGCAAGAAAAGCATGGAAGTCAGCAGCATTGGCCTTTGTAGGATCGTTTCCCAAATTCAATGTTGGGATTGCAACTATTCCTACCGTGTACCAGGTACAATCATACAGCAGAAAGAATTGTGCATTTTCTACCTTGAAAAGGGCAAGCAGATTTCATTGGTAAAGAGGTTATAAATACAAAGTTAAAAATGAACTCGCTACCTGTGTTATACTAGATAGCGAGTTTACTTTGTGAATGAAAAGCCAAATTACTTTCATTCTCTTATGCATATATCCTTGGACGCAAATGCCTGTTAGCAACGTTATTGTATGCCATCTACCGTATACTGCTATCCTTTAGGCGCAGTCAGAGAGATTCCAATCTTTTCTTATCAAATTTGAGCAAGAGACCACGAAAGCAGCAACCAAACTATAGGATAGAGCATATAGTCATCAGCTTCTATATCCTTGTTTATAGCGTGTAAATAGACAGATCCCCCATATGATATTCAATTCTGAAAACACTTGCTTTTTAGAAAAATTTATGCTACAATCGTGCAAACTCAATATGAATATATATCCGCTCCTCTATGCAGATTTTTACTTGACCACATTTTTGACCACAACGCTCAAAAATACAAGCAAAAAATCATCTAGAGAGGAGCGGCTTTTTGACCACAGTTTTGACCACAACCGCAGAAAAAATGTCTGGAATCAGTGGAGTAGTGAGTTTCGAAAACCATGTAATATTGTGAATAAACGCACTAAAACGAGCAGAAAAAATTAAGAAAATTGTGGAGATGCCTTTGGGAGCAGGATGCCGCAGGTTCGAATCCTGTCACTCGGACCATGCAGAGTATCCTTATAGGATCTGAGTATCCTGTAATGGACACTCTGCTTTTTATTTTCCCTGTCTTTATGCGGCCTTAATACCATCCATGCAGCCCTTATCCCATCTTAAAGCTCCCTCTGATAGGATTGAGAAAATCCATTCAGAGGGAGTTGTCTTTTATGCCGGAGGAGCTGATACATCGAAAGCGCCGACTTTCGTCCTTCCAAATCATCATCCTTGGTTTTGCCGGAGTTATTTTGTTTGGGGCGCTGCTGCTGATGCTGCCCATTTCCACAACAGGCAGGAACGTAACGCCCTTTCACGAAACGCTGTTTACGGCGACCTCTGCCGTCTGCGTGACAGGGCTTGTGGTGCAGGATACCGGGAGCTATTGGTCAGTCTTCGGGCAGACGGTCATCCTGGCGCTGATCCAGGTAGGAGGCCTTGGCGTTGTGACCGTTGCGGCATCCTTTGCGCTGCTGTCCGGGCGAAAAATCTCCCTGATGCAGCGCAGTACCATGCAGGACGCGATTTCCGCGCCAAGTGTCGGGGGGATCGTCCGGTTGACCCGGTTTATCCTGCGGGGGACATTTTTCGTCGAACTGCTGGGCATGGCCGCTATGCTGCCGGTGTTCTGCCGGGACTATGGGTGGCGGGGCGTCTGGATGGCGGTGTTTCATTCCATATCCGCCTTCTGCAACGCGGGGTTTGACATTCTTGGAACCAAAACCAATCTCTATCCGTCCCTCACCGGCTACGCAGACAGTCCGGTCATCAATATCACGGTCATGCTGCTGATTGTCATCGGCGGCATTGGTTTTTTGACTTGGGAAGATGTCTGTAAAAACAAGTGGCAGTTTCACCGCTATCGGATGCAGAGCAAGGTGATCCTTGTCACCACAAGCCTGCTCATTGTTCTGCCCGCCGCATTTTTCTTCTTCGTAGATTTTTCCGCGCTTCCCAGAGGAAACCGGCTGCTGGCATCCTTTTTTCAGTCCGTCACGCCGAGGACAGCGGGCTTCAACACCGTAAATCTATCCGCAATGTCCGGCGCGTCCCAGGGCGTGATGATCCTGCTGATGCTCATTGGCGGATCCCCCGGCTCTACGGCAGGCGGTATGAAAACAACCACACTGGCCGTTCTGCTCGCCAATGCCGCCGCGACCTTCCGCCAGCGTGAGAGTGCCCAATTCTTTGGGCGAAGGATCGATTGCGGCGCGGTGAAGACTGCCGCAACCATTCTGACGATGTATCTGACGCTGTTCTTCGGCGGAGCCGTCTTTATCAGCACTTATGAAAACCTGCCGCTTTCCGCGTGCCTGTATGAAACGGCTTCGGCGGTGGGAACAGTGGGATTGACCCTGGGTATCACGCCGCAGCTGCACATTCCGTCCCAAATGGTGCTGATCATGCTCATGTATCTGGGCAGAGTCGGCGGTCTTACCCTTATTTATGCGGCGCTTTCCGGCAAAAAAGCGGGCAACGCCAAGCTGCCCCTTGAAAAAATCACGATTGGATAATAGGAGGAACCATTTTCTATGAAAAATATTTTACTGATTGGAGCAGGTCGCTTCGGGCGGCATATCGCCGTACAGCTGTCTCAGCTGGGGCATCAGGTCATGGCAGTCGATACAAACGAGGATCGGATCCATGATGTGCTGTCCTATGTCACCAACGCCCAAATCGGAGACAGCACGAATGCGGAGTTTCTTCGTTCTCTTGGCATCGGAAATTTTGACGTCTGCTTTGTGACCATTGGCGGCAGCTTTCAGAACTCCCTGGAGACGACCTCACTTCTGAAGGAACTGGGGGCAAAGTGCGTGGTATCCCGTGCTGAGCGGGATGTGCAGGCAAAGTTTCTGCTTCGCAATGGGGCAGACCATGTGGTCTACCCAGAAAAGCAGGTGGCAAAATGGGCGTCGATCCGATACACTGCCGACCATATTTTCGACTACATAGAGATTGACGACCGGCACGCCATTTTTGAAGTGGAAGTGCCCACAGGCTGGGTTGGGAAAAGCATCGGAGAACTGGATATCCGCAGAAAGTTTGGGATCAACATTCTCGGCATCAAGCATTCCGGAAAAACCGATGTATCGATCACGCCCGATACACTGCTGTCCAAGGAGACTACCATCTTAGCACTGGGCGAGTACAAAGCGCTGCAAAAGTGCTTCCGGATATGAACGGCGGTGAGAGAATGTGCTGGATGTTATCGTGATCGTCGGAACATCTCTGATATTCCTGTTTGGCTGGTTCCTGATGAAACGGTTAGATCGCTTTCTGGATGAAAATCAGAAGCGCATGGATGAAACCTACGAGCAGCGGGAGCCGGAACCTTGTGTGCACCTGGACGGAGATATGTCATTCGAGGAGCTGGAGGAAGCGATTGCCCGGTTTCGCGGCAGCCACGCCCATGTGAACATTGTAATCTATGATTCGGAGCAAATTTTCTTTCCGGGCAACGAATCCGATTGGACACGGTAGAAATTGACACATTTTGGTGCTATAATAATAGATAAGAAGGGTGGTGAACATGTGCAGAACACAGGAAGCGAACTGTCACAAGAGCATATTCTGGTATGCCTGTCCTCCTCCCCGTCCAATGAGCGCATTGTGCGAATGGCGGGACGGATGGTCAAAGCATTTGGCTGCTGCTTTACAGCGCTCTATGTGCAGACACCTGACCGCAGCGCATTGAGCAAGGAGGATCTGGCTCGGTTGACAGATTATATGAGGCTGGCACAGCAGCTTGGGGCAAGGATCGTTACCACCCATGGCGAAGATGTAGCGACACAGATTGCGGAGTACGCACGGCTTTCCGGTGTCACAAAAATTGTAATCGGACGTAGCGGTGTGCAGCGCCGTCATTTCTGGAGTCACCCGACTCTGACCGAGCGCCTGATCGAGCTTGCTCCGGGGCTTGACATTCACATTATCCCCGATGCGGATATCTATAAAAACTACCGGCAAAAGTCAACTGTGATCTCACATCCAACCGTTCCGACCATAGGGGAACTCTTGCTGACATTGGGCATTTTGGCAATCGCAACGGCCATTGGCTGGGGATTTTCCCGTTTAGGCATTACGGACGCAAACATCATTGCGGTTTATTTACTGAGCGTACTTCTGACTTCCCTTTTCACCAGCGGCTATGTCTGCGGTATTCTGGCCTCTTTCCTGAGCGTGATCCTGTTTAACTACTTTCTGACGGAACCCCGCCTGTCTCTATCGTCGTATGACAGCGGATACCCTATAACATTTGCGATCATGCTGGGTATCGCACTTCTGACCGGCACACTTGCCGCAAAGCTCAAAGCACATGCCCGGCTGTCTGCCAGAGATGCCTATCGCACGAAGCTCCTTTTTGATATGAACCAGCAGCTTCAAAAGGCGGAAACGCCGGAGGAAGTCTATCAGATGACCGCAACACAGATACAACGACTGATGCAGCGGGATGTTCTGATTTACCCGGCCCAGGCCCAAGCGCTGCTGGATGGGATCATTTATCCGGCAGACGGAGCCAGAGCACACAGCGTTGCCAGCGGAGAAGAACAGAATGTGATCAACTGGGTGTGGCAAAACCGAAAGCGAGCCGGAGCAACGACCGAAATATTTCCGGAGGCAAAACAACTGTATCTCGCAATTCGTACAGGGCAGCAGATCTACGGCGTTGTTGGGATTCCGATAGATAAGAAAAACCAGCCGGACGCATTTACATCCAGCATTCTGTTTTCCATTCTCGGCGAATGCGCCCTGGCGCTGGATAACCTGCGCAACGCCAGAGAAAAGGAAGAAGCCGCCGTTCTTGCAAAGAACGAGCAGCTTCGGGCCAATCTACTGCGTTCCATTTCCCACGATCTCAGAACCCCGCTGACCTCTATTTCCGGCAACGCCGACACGCTGCTGCACTGTTATGACGCACTGGATGAACCAACGCGGCAGCAGATTTTTACGGACATCTATGATGATTCCCAATGGCTGACCGGCCTCGTGGAAAATTTGCTCTCCGCCACAAAAATTACGGACGGCAGCGTAAAGCTGCGGCTTTCCGACCAGGTCCTGGAGGATGTGGTATCGGAAGCCCTCCGGCATATTGACCGGAGAGCAGAAGAGCACCACATTACGGTGGATTGCGGAGAGGTCCCCCTGCTGGTGCGGGTGGATACGGGACTGATCATGCAGGTGGTGATCAATCTGGTGAACAACGCCATCAAATATACTCCCGCAGGCTCGAACATCCGAATCACGGCAGTCCAGCGAGAAAAGCTGGCCGAGGTCTGTGTCAGCGACGATGGACCCGGTATCCCGGATGAACGAAAGGAACGTGTTTTTGAAATGTTCTTCACCGGGGGCAATCCCATTGGCGACAGCCGCCGAAGCCTTGGGCTTGGGCTGACGCTGTGCCAGGCCATCATCCACGCGCATCACGGAGAAATGACCCTGAAAGACAATTTCCCCCATGGCTGCGTCTTTTCCTTTACATTACCCCTTAGTGAGGTGAACCTAAATGAATAAGCCCCTGGTCCTCGTTGTAGAAGATGATACCCCGGTGCGTAATCTGATTACAACGACACTGAAAACCCACGAATACAGGTATCTTCCGGCACAAAACGGCGCAAGCGCCGTGATGGAGGCCCTGTCTCACAATCCGGACATTGTGCTGCTTGATCTGGGACTGCCGGATATGGACGGCGTGGAGATCATCCGGAAAATACGGGCATGGTCCAATATGCCCATTATCGTCATCAGCGCCCGAACGGAGGACTCTGATAAAATCGGAGCGCTGGATGCCGGGGCGGACGACTATCTCACCAAGCCCTTCTCTGTAGACGAGCTGCTGGCGCGGCTGCGGGTGACCCAGCGAAGACTGGCGCTGATGAAGGCAGACACCCCTCAGGAATCTCCGATTTTTACCAACGGCGCGCTGAAAATCGACTATGGGGCAGGCTGCGCATATCTTGACGGCGCAGAGCTGCACCTGACACCCATTGAATACAAGCTGCTGTGCCTGCTCTCCAAAAATGTGGGGAAGGTCCTGACCCACACCTATATCACACAGCAGATCTGGGGCAGCAGCTGGGAAAACGATATCGCTTCCCTGCGGGTATTCATGGCGACCCTGCGCAAAAAGCTGGAAAGCGGAAAAGACGGACAGCAATATATACAGACACACATCGGCATCGGCTATCGGATGCTGCGGGTGGAGGGAACATAGTGGTCTCGCTGTTCTCGCCCTTAAAGCTGAGCCTTTGCATTCGAATTTCACAACCGGGAGGTTTTTATAATGGAGAACGAAAGATATTCAATTTTATTCAGCAGCCTGACCGGCAACACAAAAAAGCTTGCCGACACCCTCCGAGGGGTGCTTCCCCAGGAAGACTGCGATTATTTTGGTGCGCCGGAAGCGGAAGTGCCCCCCAGTGAACTGCTCTACATCGGGTTCTGGACGGATAAGGGAAACGCGGACGGTGCCGCCCTGGAGCTGCTGGCAAAGCTGAGAAACAAAAAAGTATTCCTGTTCGGGACGGCGGGCTTCGGCGGCAGCGAGGCATATTTTCAGAATATCCTCAATCGTGTCAAGGCATCCATAGACCCAAGCAATTCTGTGGTCGGTGAATATATGTGTCAGGGCAAAATGCCCCAGTCGGTGCGGGAGCGCTATCAGAAGATGAAAGCCCAGCCGGAGCATCCGACCAATACGGACGCGCTGATCGAGAACTTCGACCGGGCCCTATCCCATCCGGATGCCCGTGATCTGGAGCAGCTGAAGGAGATCGTTTTGAAATAGGAAGCGCTTTTGCGTCAAAAATCCGCCCTCTGTCCATGGGACAGAGGGCGGAAAACAGTTTTTGGGCTTACTTCAGTCCGGCCTGCTCCAGCAGAGCGGGGATCTTAGACTCCCAGCCCAGGCTCATGATGTGCACGCCCTGGCAGTAGGGCTTGCACTCCCGGATGATCCGGGCGGCGATTTCCACGCCGGTAATACCGGCCTTGGTCTTCTCCTTGTCGGCCTGCAGCTCCTCGATGAGGGCATCGGGGATGTGGACACCGGCTACGTTCTTGTTCATGAACTTGCACATACCGGCAGACTTGGGGATGATGATACCCACCTGAACGGGCTTGCCGAACTGCTTGGCGGATTCCATGAACTTGATGAACTTCTCAGGCTCAAAGACAGCCTGAGTCTGGAAATACTCGGCACCGGCCATGACCTTGCGCTCCATCTTGACCAGCTGTGCGTCCACGGAGTCGGAGCAGGGGGAAACCACGGCGCCCTTGGCGAACTTGGGGGGCTCGCCCACCAGGTCGTTGCCGCCCAGGTCCTTGCCGGTCTCCAGCACGCTGGCGGCGTGGAGCAGGGACACGGAATCCAGGTCGAACACGGGCTTGGCCTGGGGATGGTCGCCCATCTTGGTGTGGTCGCCGGTGAGGCACAGGATGTTGTCAATGCCCAGCATGGCGGCGCTCAAAAGGTCAGACTGCAG